>Ga0307476_10000099_pt1 | contig 93678 bp, 74 predicted proteins | sample atmos_gasesECM2C_2_FD_203314 | JGI IMG/M metagenome (GOLD analysis project Ga0307476, IMG submission 203314) | Hardwood forest soil microbial communities from Morgan-Monroe State Forest, Indiana, United States - atmos_gasesECM2C_05 | ecosystem: Environmental > Terrestrial > Soil > Temperate... | reverse complement strand
CGTGGTGACAAGAACAACGCGATCGAAGCTGCAGTGGAGCTGTCGGCAGGGGCTGGATGCCAAGAAAAACAAACCTCCCGGCCAAGGGAAAAGTGTTTTTACTTGACATCCCCTTTTATAGAACCCGCCCAATCAGAAAAACGGGGACGGCTTGCGCCGCCCCGGAAACCGCGACGGGGGAGGCCCGCGCATCCGAAGCGTCGTTGCTTCGGAATGTTTAGGAACCCAGGAAAATTAGTAGCGCTTCTGCCGGACCCAGAGGCGAACCTGGTCTTCGACCGAAAAGGGTTGCGCGGGCGTGCCCGCGAACTTGGACTCCAGAGAAAACGTGTGCGCTTCGAGGGGCACGGAGAAATGGAGTTTGGTGTTCACGAAGCTGCGCACGAAGAGATCGCTGTAGCGTTCGAGTCCCAGGACCTCAAACTGGACGGTATGCACCAGTCCGTGAAACAGGGTCCGCGCGGCGACTTTCTCGTTGAAGACGACAACATCAAGACAGGTCAGGGAGTGCATGTGAGGAATGTCGGGCAGGTTGACGAAGCCTAAGGCCCTGTATTCCTCGTAAAAAGGCGGATTGGGCAGGCGCTTGCCCTGGAGTTCGACGACGCGCACGCGCTCGAGCAGGTCGGCCGAGAAATAGGGCCACATGCTGGCCTTCTGGTGGTTGCTGAGAGGCACCGCCGAATGGAGATAGTACTCGCGCTGCTGGCGCAGGAACGAAGCAACGCGAGCGACGGCGTCGAGGATCTGTTTTTCAGTGGGCGGGGTGAGAGGAGCGGCGGCTTCGGCGCTGGGGATTTTCTTTTCGATGGACGCGTAATATTCGCTAAGGGCGGTGGCCGTCTGCACGGACTTGCGCAGGATGTCGCGCTGGCCGAAACGGGCCAGATCGTCGGTGGAAAAACGCAGCCGCAACTGATGCGCGGCGCAGTGGGCGCTGAGCAGCTCCAGCTGGGCGTGCTGCAATTCTGAATTCATCTGAGCGATCAAAATTCGATCGTTGGGATTTTGCCACGAGTACATCTTAGTAACTCCTGAAGAATTGGGATACCACGGAGGGGGCCCGACTACTCATAATGTATACACCGTTATGTTCACGATGTCAATATAATTAAAACGATTTTCTTGAGGAAAGTGGAGCGGGAGAGCAACGCATTACACCTTTACAATGTTATGTTTACGTTGTATACATAATGTCCGAAGACTCATTTCCCCGGGAGGAAAAGCACATGCCGCGGCGACCGGACCCCGATCTGGAAGGCAAGATTCTGGATGCAGCGCAGAAGCTATGGAAGAAGGGAGGGGAGAAGGCGCTGACGATGCGGACGGTGGCGCAAGGGGCGGGGACGAACACGCCGGCGGTGTACCGGCGCTTCCGGAACCGGCAAGACATTCTTCGAGCGCTGCTGCAGCGCATCCGGCTGGAGATGGGGGCAACGCTCGAAGCCGGCTCCTCTCCGGAGGAGGCTTGCGAGCGGTATCTGGATTTCGCGGTGAGCCATCCCCGCGAGTACGAGCTGTTTTATCAGCACGAATACGAACTTTTCCACTCGTCCCGTTCCAGCCGCGACGGGGTGAAGCCGGTGGTGCGGCCGGGAAGAAACGCCATGAGACAAAAAGTGGCGGAAAAGTTTGGCGGGGCTCCCGGCGAACACGAGGGGCTGGTAACGGCTTTGTGGATGGTGAGCCACGGAGCGGCGATGCTGCTGATCGCAAAGACGATCCTGCCCAGGGATGCGGAGGAGGCGCGGGCGGTCTTTAAGGCGGCGGTGGCGGCGCTGCTGCGGCAAGCCCGCAGTTTGTGACGGGAGCGAAGCTCGCTCACATTTAAAGGATCGGGGCGGTGCTCCGTAAACGTTAACTAAAAGCAGAACTCCCTTTCGGGCTGTCAGGCCGTCATTCGGCGAAAATAAGCGAGGTCTGATCTGAGACTCGGGGCACAGATGCCCCGCGCAGTTTCGCTGCGCGGGGCGACGTCTTATTAGTTCACCGTCTGGATCAGGACCGGTGAAGTACTGACCACGAAACTGGAACTGCCTCCATAGACAGCAGTGATGGAATGGCTTCCCCTGCTCAGGCTTGAGGTTGAGTAGGTGGCCTTGCCCGAGGATAAGGATTTCGAGGACAGCGTCTTGGTTCCGTCCTTGAAGGTAACCGTGCCGGTAGGGACTGCTGTGCCCGGTGCGTTGGCCCCGACTGTGGCCGTGAAGGTGACCGTCTGGCCGTGGGTCGACGGGTTGAGCGAGGAGGTGACCGAACTGGTGGTCGAGTCCTTGTTCACCGTTTGGGTCAGGGTGGATGAGGCGCTGGTGTTAAAGCTGGAGCTTCCGTTGTAGGTAGCTGTGATGGAATGCGAGGCCACCGTCAGCGTTGACGTGGTGAAAGTCGCGTGGCCGGTTCCATCCAGAGTCGGAGTTCCCAGAGTCGCGGAACCATTCTTGAAGGTCACCGTGCCCGTGGGTACACCGCTGCCGGGAGCATTGGCGGTCACGGCCGCGGTGAACGTGACCGGCTGGCTGAAGACTGAAGGATTGGCGGAGGAACTCACCGTGGTGGTGGTTCCGTCTTTGTTCACCACCTGGGGTGAAGCGGAATCGCTGCCGCTGCTGTTCCCCCAACCGGTGCCACCGGTGAAGGTGGCGGTGATGATGTTGCTGCCCACGGCAAGCGCGGAGGTGCTGAAGGCAGCCTGGCCGGAACCGTTTACAGCCACATTCGAGGCCAGGACGTTGCTGCCTTGGGTGAAGGTGACCGAACCCACGGGCACGCCACCGCTGGAAGTGGTAGTCGAGGTGAAGGTGACAGACTGTCCGGACGAAGATGGGTTGGGTGTTGAACTCAACGTGGTGGTGGTAGCGGAGTTCTGCACTACTTGGACGGTGCTGCCGTTGCTGGCGGCAAAAACCGAATCTGAGGCATAGGTTGCGGTGATGGTGTCATTGCCCGCCGCCAGCGCTGTTGTGCTGAAGGCTGCGGCGCCGCTCGAGTTCAAAGGAACCTGGGCCAGCACGGTGTTGCCCTGCTGGAAGGTTACCTGGCCGGTGGGGGTTCCCGTTCCCGGCGCAACCGCGGTAAGCGTCGCCGTGAAGGTGACAGACTGCCCAATATTCGAGGGATTTGGTGTGGAAGCCAGCGCAGTCGATGACGCGCTCGTGTGGATGGCCTGTACCAGCGACGAACTCCCGGCGCTGAAGTTGGAGTCGCCGCTGTACTTCACGGTGATGAAGTGATGGTCGGCGGTGAGCGCCGCACTGGTGTAAGAGGCATTGCCGCTGCCGTTCAGGGGAACACCGGACGCGAGCGTAGTCGTGGTGGTTTGCAAGCTGCCGTTCACCACTGCGTACGTTGTGTCGGTAAAGGTGACAGTCCCGGTCGGAGTGATGCCGGAAGTGCCAGTGTCGGTGACAGCCGCGGTGAAGGTGAGCGATTGGCCGACGACCACCGTGCGCACATCGGGCGTGGAAGAGGTCACGGCTACTCCGACGCCGTTGATGTTGCCCAAGGCCCACAGGCTGCCGCCGTTGAGCGTGAACACCGTTCCATCCGGACCGATCACGGTGGGGACGTAAGGCTCGCCGATGCCGGCTCCGAGTTGGACCCATTGCGTCAAGGAATTGCTAGTGAGGTTCCAGCTATAGATGCGGCCATCCTCGCTGGGCGTGAAGACGCTATCGGTGGCGGGATTGACCGCGGCGGTGTTGATGCACCATTCGCGTACCGCGTAAGGGAAGCTGGAGTTGCGCAGCGCAGCGTCGACGGTGGGGCCGATCACGGTGAGAACTTCCCGCATGATCAGCATGCCGTTCGACGAAGCGTGGGCGTCAACCTCAGTGGCGTTGGGATCAAGCAAGGCGATCCGGTTCACGCCGTCGCCGTTGTCGTTACCGCCGTCAGCGTAATTGTTGTACTTGGTGAACAGCAGGTAGGTCGAAGTGCCGGTATAGGAAGGCACCATGCTGGCGGGGACGACGGCCGCGGTGTTGTCCCAGCCGAATCCTCCGGGAGGCTTTTCCACGGTGAGATCGGAACTGAAGTGGAGCATGAAGCCCCGCGAGCCGTTGAAGGGGTTGCCCATGATGCCAAAGTAGACGTCGTTGTCGGGACCCACCATGGGCGAGGCCGTGCCGTCGTCAAGAATCTCAGCGTTGTCGGTGTTGCGCGGGTCTTTCAAGAACACGCTGTACTTGGTGGCCAGAGTGGTGCTGTTCAATCCCAGCAGGTATCCGTAGACGTCCGTGGTAGCGCCTTTCACAACTACGTAAAGCGTGGTCTGGTCGTTGCTGAGCGCGGGGCCGGAGTTGTGGCTGTCCTGCCCGATGTTGGAGTCGTTGGCTGCGGTTCCGGCCAGCACGTAGGTGGTGTTGCCGTTGGGGTCGATGCGGGCAAAGCCGCTCTCGGTGGTGTTCAACGGCGCCGGAGCGGTTCCCTGTACGCGGAACCCAAAAAAAACATCGCCGCTGCTGTCGGAAGTGATGGGAGTGTTGATGAACACCGTGGAGTTGAAGGCCGAAGCGTTGGCCTGGTAGTTGGCCAGCGTGGTGTAAAAGACCTGCTGCACGGGCGCACCGTGGCTGATGGAGTCGGGATTATCGATGTAGTAGATCGTTCCGCCGGCGCCCGGATAGTAGAAACGCGTGTCCACTGAGTTCACGGCGAGTGCGGGCTGGTAGGCGGGAATCCAGTCGTGGGAGGGCAGGATGTAATCGGTGGTTAAGGTGTAGAGCGCCGTGCCGTTGGCGGCGTTGAAGACATTGACCTGGAAGCCGTTGCTGGCCGTCTTCACCGGAACAAAGATGGTGTTGGCGGGGGTGAGCAATGGGGCGCCGTAGTGGGCGAATGCTCCCGAGTTGTTCAGATCGATGGTGGTAGACCAGTGGATGGCATCCATTTGTTGGGCGGCGGTACTGTAGTTCGCCGTATGCTGGGCATTGCCGGCGAAAGTGGAGACGATGGTCTGGGTCGGAGCCCGGCTGGCTAGAACCAGTGTAACTACGAGACACGCGATTACCGGTGTGCTTTTACGCATAAAAACTCCTTCTTTGGACAAGAATGTCTGTTTCTTCCGAGACATTCGGCGCTGGCGATTTTCAGCTTCTTTCTTCTGCGAACTTTAACTGTAGTTGCCGGTTCTCTCGCGAGGACCGGTAAATTTTCTTGGGTCTCTACGACCTAGGTCTTTTCTAGAGTCAGGCCAGTCAGGAACGCGGAGATCAAAATCCCCGCCCAAGCGAAGCTTGGACGGGGCACCCGCTTGGTAGTTTAGGCTGGGCTAGGCCCCTGTAACTTTCTATTGTGGGCCGGGACTGCAGAACCAGAACCCAGGCTCGCTTGGAATGAAGATGCCAGGGGAGCCGAGATCCGTAATCTGGCCCCCACCAGCACCCGTGAGTGCATCACATTTGTTCTGGGCGTCAGTCGCGTTGCTGTCCGCAATAATGCCTTGGGACAGGGCTGGGGTCCCCGTCCCGGAGCAAGTTCCATTGGCGCTGCCAAAGAAAAATGTGAAGTTTCCAAGTATGTCGATCGGTCCGAAGTAGAAAACGTCAGCGACCTCAGCCACGAACTCATAACAGCCGATGGCGAGTTCAGGGGGCGGGGCTACGGTGGGGGTGCAGTTAGGACCGAACACGAACCCGGTCATGTTCGGGATTGGATCTCCGGGTTGCCCGTCGCCGTGCGCGATGTGTGCCGGCAGAGCGTTGATACTTATGGTTATCAGGTGGTAACTGCCGTTGCCGGTTATGTGGCAGTCCGAAACCTTCTGTGCGAAAGCCGACTTCGATGCCACGGTGAATGCCAATACCACTACGAGGATAGTTGTAAGTTGTCTCAGCTTCATATTGCTCCTTTTGCTCCTTGAATTTCCCGCTAGTTGCTGTCAAATGTGATACCGAACTACGGAGTGATTGAAACCGTTCAGCCGGACTGCTCCCGCGGGTACAACGTCTTGATAGATCACAGGCACCCGCGCGGTCTGGCGTGGCTTTAGAAGGTTGCGCACTGGCCCTGCTTCGAGGTGGCCGTGTTTCCCCCTCCGCTGATGGATGTATTGTTCTGGCACTGCAGGTTGTGGCCAATATTGTTGTTGAAGACCTGAGTCGGCGCGGTGTTGCTTTGGTCGGTCAGGTTGCCGGTGACCGTATTGCCGACAATGCTGGTCGCAGCAGTGTTGTTCTGTACGGTGAGATCGTTGCCCACTGTATTTCCGGGGCATGACGAGGACGCTCCGATCAGAAGCGGCGTCCCACTATTCTGGAACGTCAGGTTGCCGTGCACGCTGGTTCCGCAAATCTGATTCTGCGCTGAGCTAACGGGAAGGTTCTGAACCTGCAAGTTGTTGCCTATAGTCGTTCCCGGACCGATGGTGAAGTTGCTGGCACCAGCGATCTGCAGGTTGCCGCTAACGTTAGAGTTAACCAACGTCAGATTGCCGCCATTCTGCGTCACGTTGCCGGTTACGCCACCGCCAACGAATTCGCAGTTCTGGCCCGCGGACACCGTGATGTTACCTTTGAACGTCCCGTTGTAAGTGCCGTTGCAAGTCGTCCCCGAGGGGGGAGCGAAAGCCGCTCCTTGGATGGCGATGCCGACGGGGGCGTTACCAACCGCGATGGGAGACCCTATGACAGTATTGGTTGCGGTAGCGATCACGGATACCGTGCCGCCGCCCGCGTTTGTAACATAGACGAATGCGCCGTCAGGGGTGACGGCCAGTGTCCACGGACCCGAGCCCACCGAGATCGTGGCAGGCTCCTCAGTGTTGGTGGCAGTATCGATTACGTCCACCACGCTTTGGTGTTCGTCTGATACATAAACTCGGCTGCCATCCGGCGTGATGGCAAGCCCAAGAGGAAATGCAGATGCAGAGAGAGGGATGGTCGCAACTACGGTGTTGCTGGCAGTAGAGATGACACTTACAACAGGATCGAACCCGCCACCAACATAAACGTCGCCGCCCCCGGGCGTAATGGCGATATCAGACGTAGGTTCCAGAGTTTCGAAAGTGTTCACGGCGACGGACTGCGTGACGATGTTGGTAGCGGTATCGATCACCCAGACCGCACCCTCAGTCCGGACATAAGCGTGAGCGCCGTCCGGCGTGATAGCCACAGCGTCATTTGCGCTCCCGACAGCGATAGTAGCGGTCACGGTGTTGGTGGCCGTACTGATTACCTGCACTTGGCCGTCGACCATCGGCACATAGACGCTTTTGCCATCCGGCGTGACAGCCGGATACGTCGGCGCACCGGCTACGGCCACGGTGGCAATGACGGTGTTGGCGGCGGTATCAATCACGGAAACTGTGCCACTAGCAAAGTTTGTGACATAGGCGCGCGTACCGTCTGGCGTGAACGCCACACCGAACGGAAAGTTCCCGACTGCGATGGTTGCGGTTACGGTATTGGTGAACGTATTAATCACGGAAACCGTGCCGTCGTTGGCATTAACCACATAGGCAACGGTTTGGGCGTGAATGGCAGAAACGCTCGAAGCGAGCAGGATGAGTAGCAGGAATCTCCTGAACATGATTTTGTCCTTTCGGTGGAAAACAGCAATTAGCAATTAGTTAAGTCAGCGATTAGCACTGTGTACTGGCGGCTGCGTTCCCTAGTTTCGCTGACGGCAAGTGGCTACTTTCGCCATCGAGCACGTTGGCGGGGCAGACGATTCGCTCTTGCCGCCTGCCCCTCCCGCCGCGTGGTTCTTTGTCCTTTCCGTCAGGGCCTTAGAAGGTTGCGCACTGGCCCTGCTTCGACGTGGCCGTGTTTCCCCCTCCGCTGATGGATGTATTGTTCTGGCACTGCAGGTTGTTGCCGACCGTGTTGTTGAAGACCTGAGTTGGCGCGGTGTTGCCTTGGTCGGTCAGGTTGCCGTTGACCGTGTTGCCGTCAATGCTGGTCGCCGCGGTGTTGTTCTGTACCTGGAGATCGTTGCCCACGGTGTTGCCGGGGCACGACGACTGCGGCGGGTCGGATCCGATCAGAACCGCTGTCCCGTTACCCTGGACCTGCAGATTGCCGTGCACACCAGTTCCACAAATCTCGTCCTGCGCCGTGCCTGCGGGAAGGTTCTGAACCTGCACGTCGCCGCCTATAAACGTTCCTGGACTGATCGTGAACGTGCCTCCGCCGTTGATCTGGAGGTTGCCGGTAATGTTAGAGTTAATCACCGTCAGAGTGCCGCCATTCTGCGTCACATTGCCGGTGACCACCGCGTTGACTATGCAAAAGTTCTGGCCCGCCGACACGGTTACATTACCTTTGAAGGTCGTGCCGGAAATGCCGGTGCAGGGAGGGGAGGGAGGGAAGGCTATTCCCGCAGGGCCGTTCCCCACTGGAATCAAGGCCACCACGGTATTGCTGGCGGTGGCGATCACCGAGACGGTGTTGTCGTTAGAGTTAGCCACATAAGCATAGGCCCCGTTCGGGGTGACGGCCACTGCGTCATCAGAGTTCCCCACCGGAATCGTGGCCACCACCGTGTTGGTGGCCGTAGCGATCACCGAGACGTTGTTGCCGAAATCGTTGGCCACATAGGCATAGGCCCCGTTCGGAGTGACGGCCACTGCGTCAGAAGCGATCCCCACCGGAATCGTGGCCACCACCGTATTGCTGGCCGTGGCGATCACCGAGACGGTGGAGTCACTATTCGTTACATAGGCTTCGGTTCCATCCGGAGTGATGGCCACTCCGATGGGGGCTCTCCCCACCGGAATCGTGGCCACCACGGTGTTGGTGGCCGTAGTGATCACCGAGACGGTGTCATCGAAATAGTTGGTTACGTAGGCATGGGCCCCATCCGGGGTGATTGCTACCCCAGAAGGATCATTCCCCACCGGAATCGTGGCCACCACGGTGTTGCTGGCCGTAGCGATCACCGAGACGGTGTTGCCGATCTCGTTAGACACATAGGCATAAGCCCCGTTCGGAGTGACGGCCACTGCGAAAGGAGCGTTCCCCACCGGAATCACGGCCACCACGGTGTTGCTGGCGGCGGCGATCACCGAGACGGTGTTGTCGTTCAAGTTAGCCACATAAGCGTAGGGCGCATTCGGGGAGACGGCCACTCCAATGGGAGTGTTCCCCACCGGAATCGTGGCCACCACGGTGTTGCTGGCGGTGTCGATCACCGACACCGTGTTGTCGGACACGTTGGTTACGTAGCCGAAGGGTGCTGCCATGGCATGGGCGCCAAGGAGCGCCACAGCTACAAGGGCGCTGGCCGTCCAGAAGGTTGATTTCAAAAGCCAAGCCCCCCAGGGGCTTAGCCTGGTTGCAGACTTCGCAGTCATCTTTGCTTTCCTATGACTGGGGTACGAAGTGGACAGGTGTGCGAAAGACAGGCGCGATGCCGAGTGAACGGGCGAAGTGGGCATGGTAATCCTCTCCTTAAAGTAAATTTAAGACTGTTAGATGGTTTAGCTTTGAGCAACTAAGAAAGCATGCATGAGAGATCAAAGTCCCCGCCCTGTCTCTGCAAAGAGCGCAGAGACTAAGGACGGGGCACCCGCGGTCTGGCGTAGCCGGGCCAGCTCCCCTTAAATTGGACTACTAACGCACTGGCCCTGCGTCGATTTGGCTGTGTTCCCTCCCACCGTGATGGATGTGTTGTTCTGGCACTGCAGGTTGTTGCCGACCGTGTTGTTGAAGACCTGAGTTGGCGCGGTGTTGCCTTGGTCGGTCAGGTTGCCGTTGACCGTGTTGCCGTCAATGCTGGTCGCCGCGGTGTTGTTCTGTACCTGGAGATCGTTGCCCACGGTGTTGCCGGGGCACGACGACTGCGGCGGGTCGGATCCGATCAGAACCGCTGTCCCGTTACCCTGGACCTGCAGATTGCCGTGCACACCAGTTCCACAAATCTCGTCCTGCGCCGTGCCTGCGGGAAGGTTCTGAACCTGCACGTCGCCGCCTATAAACGTTCCTGGACTGATCGTGAACGTGCCTCCGCCGTTGATCTGGAGGTTGCCGGTAATGTTAGAGTTAATCACCGTCAGAGTGCCGCCATTCTGCGTCACATTGCCGGTGACCACCGCGTTGACTATGCAAAAGTTCTGGCCCGCCGACACGGTCACGTTACCGCGGAAGGTCGTGCTGAAAATGCCAGTGCAGGGTGGGAAAGCTACTGCCGAAGGAAACTCCATCGGAATCGTAGCCGTCACGGTGTTGCTGGCCGTGGCGATAACCGAGACCGCACTGCTGCCGGTGTCCGCCACGTAAACGCCAGTCCCGTCCGGTGTGACCGCTATGTCACCAGCAGGAGGGAAAGGGGCCTCTATCAAGAGAAACCCCACAGGAATCGTGGCCACCACGGTGTTGCTGGCGGTGGCGATCACTGAGACAGTACTGTCGAAATCGTTGGTTACGTAGGCATGCGCCCCATCCGGGGTGATGGCCACTCCAGCAGGCCCGTTCCCCACTGTAGTCGTGGCGACCACAGTGTTGCTGGCCGTGGCGATCACAGAGACAGTACCGCCGTTAAAGTCGGTTATATAGGCATGGGTCCCGTCCGGGGTGATGGCTACTCCAATAGGCTCGTTCCCTGCCGCAATCGTGGCCACCACCGTGTTGCTGGCCGTGACAATCACAGAGACGGCGGCAGGGCTGGTTACATAGGCATGCATCCCATCTGGGGTGATGGCCACTCCGAAAGCCCCGTTCCCCACGGGAATCGTGGCCACCACCGTGTTGCTGGCCGTGGCAATCACCGAGACGGTGCTGTCTTGCACGTTGGTTACGTAGGCGTGGGTTCCATCCGGGGTGACGGCCACTAAAAAAGGCCCGTTCCCCACCGGAATGGTGGCCACCACGGTGTTGCTGGCCGTAGCGATCACTGAGACGGTGCTGTCGAAAAAGTTGGTTACGTAGGCTTGCGTTCCACCCGGGGAGACGGCCACTCCAAGAGGGAAGTTCCCCACCGGAATCGTGGTCACCACGGTGTTCGTAGCGGCGTCGATCACCGACACGGTGTTGCTTCCCAAGTTGGTGACATAGCCGAATGGCATCGCCATGGCATGGGCGCCGGAGAGTGCCACAGCCACAAGGACGGTGGCCATCCAGAGAGTTGATTTCAAGAAACGAGCCCGCCAAGGGCTTAATGTGGTTGCAGATTTCGCAGTCATCGTTATTCTCCTAGTGATTGATTTTGTCTAGTCTGTTTATTTCTTCTTCAGTTGGCGACCTACGCGGTTGCAAGGCAGTTATAAGAAGGGCAGACCAACCACGCGGATGGTCTGCCCCTAGCCCTATGACTGGCCCTATGAGAGGTTGAAGTAGGCGGTAACCACCTGCCCGGTATCGAAGGTGATGAACAGGTCGTAGCAGCCGGCTTGGCTGGGGGTTGCCCAGTTGTAGATGTACTGGCCGCTATAGCGCAGGCTGGAACCACCTGTCGTGGTCGTCGTCATTGCATCGGCCGGATCACCCGCAAAAGTGCTGCATGACACGCTCTCAAAGGTGATGGATTGGACCGCCGAGAGCGCGGTGACCTGGGCGCCGCTGGAATTGGTCAACTGCCATTTGACCGGGTAGGTTCTGCCGGCATGGCCGGTGTTGACGGTTGGCGGATTCGCGATGGGCGGGAAGAAGCCGCTGAAATTGTAAAAAGCGTGCGGGAAGGCTACTCCAAGAGGGAGCGCCGCCACCGGAATGGTGGCCACCACGGTGTTGCTGGCCGTGGCGATCACCGAGACCACACTGCTGCCCGTCGCCGCCACGTAGACGCCGGTCCCATCCGGCGTAATGGCTATGTCCACAGGGGTAATGAAGAAGAAGGGGGTACTCGCCACCGGGGTGGTGGCCGTCACGGTGTTGCTCGCCGTAGCGATGACCGAGACCGTGCTGTCGCCAAAATTCACTACATAGGCGTTGGCCCCATTCGGGGTGATAGCCACTCCACTAGGGGCGTTCCCCACCGGAATGGTGGCCACCACGGTGTTGCTGGCCGTGGCGATCACCGAGACCGTGTTGTTGCCAAAATTCGCTACATAGGCTTGGGTTCCATCCGGGGTGATGGCCACTCCAAAAGGCTCGCTGCCCGGAATGGTGGCCACCACGGTGTTGCTGGCCGTGGCGATCACCGAGACCGTGCTGTTGTCAAAATTCGCTACGTAGACGTTGGCCCCATTTGGGGTGATAGCGACTCCAGCGGCGTTCCCCACCGGAATGGTGGCGACGACGGTATTGCTGGCGGTGGCGATCACCGAAATGGTATTGCCTGTCGAGTTCCCTACATAGGCATAGGCCCCATTTGGGGTAATGGCTACTCCAACAGGGCCGGGCCCCACCGGAATGGTGGCCACGACGGTGTTACTGGCCGTGGCGATCACCGAGACGGTATTGTCTGCATTGTTGGTTACGTAAGCTTGAGTTCCATCAGGGGTGACGGCCGCTCCCCAAGGGCCGTTCCCCACCGGAATGGTGGCAACCACGGTGTTCGTGGCGGCGTCGATCACCGACACGGTGCTGCTGAAATAGTTGGTGACATAGCCGAATGGCGCCGCCATGGCATGGACGCCGGAGAGTGCCACAGCCACAAGGACGGTGGCCATCCAGAGGGTTGATTTCAAGAGCCGAGCCCGCCAGGGGCTTAATGTGGTTGCAGACTTCTGCCGTGCGGTTAGGTTGGGGTGAGAGATGAACAGGTCTGCGAAAGATACGCGCGAATCCGCGTGAACGGACGAGGTGGTCATGAGAATTTTCTCCTTCAGTAAATTTTGAGCCTTAGCGACTTGCCCCAGGGGAATTTCAGCTTGCAGTGGGTTGGGTGAATAAGAGTGGAGTGATGAGCGTTTGTTTGCGCGGGGCTTTGTACCATAGCGCACATAGCCAGCCTCAACTTTGTTGAGGTTGTTACGAAAGCGGATTAAGTGCTGACATATCGGCACTGTGCCGAAATTGAGGCACTAAAGAATTGGCTAAGTTATTGAAAGTGCAAGATGGCGGCAAGAAGAGTTTCGGGAGTGGATGATAAGGCGTTTTCCCGGCGGGGTGGGCGGTTTGTTACGAAATCCCAACAGAGGGCCATTTCGGAACGGAGGTCATGCATGACTGCTCCGCACGCCGTGAATCGCGGAGGCGGTGGCCCACTCAAGCCTGGTTTTGTTTGGTTTGAGTGGGCCAGCCGTCCGGTCGTGAGAGACGCTGAGTCTAACTACGTATCAACTGCTCCGTTTCGTGCTGCTGGCGCGCCTCCATGACGGCGAAGAAACGTACATTCACCTGGGCGCGGTCCGATTCCAGACGCGCCACCGTCTCTGCAAAGGGTTGTTGTAGCACGGCCGATTTTTTCTTGAGCCGTTGCAGTCCCTGGACGGCATTGTCGATTCCTTGATTCACCATCAACAGCGCTTCAAATAAATGTGCTTTTTGCATTTTTGATCTCCTTCTGAGTTTTTGAGTGATGGCCATCAGAGGAGGCGGAATTCCAAGAATGGAACTCGCATGGATAAAACTGGGGTGCGCGGATTGAAGAAGGAAAGCGAAACCGCTACCTTTTGTAGGAGCCATGTGTTGCCTCTCTTTCAGGCGACTTTGGTTAGGGGCGCATCGGTGCTTGTTACACCGGTGCGTCCCGCTTGCGGTTGATGACTGCACGATTGCTTCCGGATGAGTCGGTTGTTGATTAGATCAGGCAGAGAAAAATCACGAAGGGCTGTGCGCGGATTGAAGTAGATATTCTCTTGAGTTAGTTGACGCCACTCGGCGGGGTAGCGGCAAAAAGTGACGAAATGTCTCTGTCCGCTGTGCTGAAAACGCGTCAGTCCCCATGGCATGAGGACAACCTAGTGTGGCGTCCCCAAAGTTCGCAGCATAAGTCCGGGTGCGGAACTAGGTGCTCGTATGAGGATTGTGCGGGCCGAATCAACTGCATAGGTCCTTCGCGCAAAAAGCGCGCTCAGGATGACAATGAGAATTTATGGACACGAATTTCCGGGACAGCACACTAGTTGTTCGTCGGACTAAGTCTGCGACGTGTGAACATTCCTACTCAAGGCAAGGCTGGGCTTGAGTGTGCCACCCGGCGGAGTCAACTTTTCTTCAAGGCACCACGGTTACCGCAACCCGCACTCCCGGGTACCTCACATTAGACAGAAAATACCGGCCTCCGACGAAATCGATATAGCAGTGGTCGGTGTATGCCCATCGAGCAGGCCAGGGCTGTCCAATTTCGAACCGGTAGCCGCCATACGCGAAGTGCGGATGGCCCGCTACCATAGTCACGCGCCCAACGGCAAAGTAGTGCTCACGTCCAAAGTGCGCGCGAAAATGTTCATCTGAAATTCGCCGAAGCTCCACGCGCCTCTCTTCATGTGCAACGCGCTCCTCATGAGCTACGTGTCGCTCTTCATGCGCCTCGTGCCTCTTTTCTTCATGGGCTTCGTGATGTTCTTCTTTGCGCACCTCTTCTCGTTCCCGGTGCTCGTCCTGAGCAACAGCAGATACGGCCCCTGCTAACAAAAATGACGCAGAAATGGAAACAACGATTGCAAATCGCTTCATGGTCCCTCGCAGAGAAATTGATTTCGACACCAATGCGGTCGAAGGCGCGTGCCTCAGTTCAAGTTAGCAGGATAAGTTTCAAAAGAAAGTTACCGAAGAATAAGGGAATCGTACACCTTTCGCGCGGCCATCCTGGCCGGAGCGGGAAGGAAAATCGCGGAATGGATGGCGGCCCGCCATTCCTGAATTTGTAAAGCCCCGCTCTTTTATGCGCAACCCTCCCGACTAATTTTCTCTTGAACAATCCGTGACAACTCACACTTACTGTTGCCTTATGTATTTCGAATCAAAATGATTGTTCGCCTTCTGTAAATTGCAGGAATTGTGCAAATTCTTCTTATCATGCCCATATAGAGTGGATGCCCTAAAGGCGGGAAGCTCATGAAGCGACTGTCGGGATGAGTTATTGAGCACTCTTTCTTGAATCAGTTGGCAAATTGACGGTCCGTACTTAATTCCAGGAGTTAACATATGAAAACCAAAATGCTCGGAGGCATATCGTTATGCCTTGCGGTCGTGTTTCTTAGCGCTATCTGCCACGCGCAGAGACTGCCCATCACCTGTACTTTCAGCATAGGCCCAAATCCCCCGCGTGGAACGACGCTCAGGATTATTGGTGGTCCGGCAAACGCGCCTGTCGCTGTCTATGGCGGGTTTGGAACTGATCTTGGCGTATTGGTCAGCGCTAAGGGGGCCACTACCGATGCCAACGGCAACTACACCTTATTTATTCCCCCTGCAAGTACAGTGTTTCGGATCGCGCTTACGAATGGCGCCGTGGTCACGCATTACAGGAGAATCATTCGCGGCAACGTTAACGTTGCGTGGCCGCCGGGCGCGGCGCCGCCACCAGTGAGCATCGGCGCGGGTTCGTTGCAGAGCCTGAATGGATTGCCCTTCGAGTTCAGTCTCTCGTCATTTTTCACCGATAGCATCGGGACGATAGACAGCATCGTGTTAGGCAACCTTTCGAGCCAGCACTATGCCTTCACGAATGTCACGGTCTACCAGAATCTGAACATGGCGTATTTCAATCAAGCCGAGTTCGATTCCTCCCAGGCAATTTCGAGTGGTGTTTTGTTCTATCAGGATCTACCGAATACCGTGCAGGATAATTCGGAATATACAAACGTTGCCGGCATCGGTGCCACTGGCTTCGAATCCTATATAGGCTTCGTACCGCAGCCTTTTCAGGCTGGTACCTATGCGCTGCTCGTGGGCACTGCGGCAGTGCTCAACCCGGACGGCAGCATAGGGCCGCAGACATCGTTCGCCTATGCAAACACGGAGATGCAAGCCCAGGGTGCTGACGAAGCTAACACGGGCACAGACGGCACGTTCCCAAATAACTAGTTCGGATCGCAACCCGGAGAGAAGCGCAATCCGTACGCGATTTACGGCAGAGTCACGCTGATGTTGAGATTGTTGGCGACGAAGGCGAAGGAGTCCGCGGTTTCGTCGATGCGCTTCGAGATCGGCTTGCCCGCGCCGTGGCCAGCCTTGGTCTCAACGCGAATCAGCACTGGCGCCGGCCCTGCTTGATCGGATTGCATTGTAGCCGCGAACTTAAAGCTGTGTCCCGGCACCACGCGGTCGTCATGGTCCGAGGTTGAGATCAGCGTGGGAGGATACTTTGTTCCCGGCTTCAAATTATGCAGGGGCGAGTAGGCGTACAAGGTCTTGAAGTCGTCGGCGTTGTCGGAGGAGCCGTAGTCCGAAGTCCACGCCCAGCCGATGGTGAATTTCTGGAAACGCAACATGTCCATCACGCCGACTTCGGGCAGCGTCGCGCCGAAAAGGTCAGGACGCTGCGTGAGGCAGGCGCCGACCAGCAATCCGCCGTTGCTGCCGCCGTGAATCGCAAGCTTGGGGGTTGATGTGTACTTGTTATCGATGAGCCACTGGGCGGCAGCGATGAAATCATCGAAGACGTTTTGCTTTTTCGCCTTCATGCCGGCCTGGTGCCACTCTTCTCCATACTCGCCGCCGCCGCGCAGACTGGGCTGGGCGTAGATGCCCCCCATTTCGAGCCACACGATGTTGGGTACATTAAAAGTCGGCGTCAGCGAGATATCGAATCCGCCGTAGGCATAAAGCATCGTGGGGTTCTCTCCATCGAGCTTCATCCCCTTCTTAAACGTCACAAACATGGGGATGCGAGTCCCGTCCTTACTCTTGTAAAACACCTGCTCGGTTTCATACTTCGTGGGATCGAACTCCACTTTGGGCTGGCGGAACACCGAACTTGTGCCAGTCTGGGGATCGTAGCGATAAATTGCCGCCGGCGAAATGAAACTGGTGAAACTGTAGAAAGTTTCCTTGTCTTTGCGCTTGCCACCAAAGCCGCCAGCGGTGCCGATGCCGGGCAGGTCCGCGTTGCGGATGAACTTTCCGGTCAAGTCGTAAACGCGAACCTCGGAGCGAGCATCTTTCAAATAGCCGAGTAGAAATAAATCATCGACGACGCTGCTGAACTCAAGCTTATCGGCACCTTGCGCTACAACGGTTTTCCAATCGGCTTTTTCCGGATGCCGCGTGTCGATGGCGATCAAGCGGCCGCGGGGCGCGTCCAGATCGGTCTGAATCCAAAACACGGGGCCATCGTTGTCGACGAAGTTGTATTGTGCGTCGAAGTCGTCCAGCAACTTCACAACTGGCGAGTTAGGCTGCGTGAGATCTTTGTAGTAAAGGCGATTCTTGGGGGCACTGCCTTGCCAGACTGAAATGATGAGATAGTGGCCGTCATCGGTGACATCGCCGGCGAAGCCCAACTCTTTGTTGTCGGGCCGATCGTAGATGAGTTTGTCTTCCGCTTGCGATGTGCCCAGCCGGTGGTAATAAAGCTTCTGAAAGTAGTTGGTATCGCGCATCATGGTGCCCTGCTTGGGCTCGTCGTAGCGGCTGTAGAAAAATCCCTTGTTGTCCTTTGTCCACGATGCGCTGCTGAACTTTACCCACTTAATCTGGTCGGGCAGATCTTTGGCGGTGTCCACATCGCGAACGTGCCACTCCATCCAATCCGATCCCGAGGCTGCAGTACCGTAAGCCATGAGCTTCCCGTCGTCTGACACAACTCTTCCGGAGAGCGCGACCGTTCCATCCGACGAGAGAGTGTTGGGGTCGAGAAGCGTTCGCGGTTCGGCATTGAGCGAGTCCGAAACCAAAAGCACGTTCTGATTCTGCAAGCCGTTGTTGTGCTCGTAGAAGTATCGTCCGCCATGCTGCGAGGGCACAGTGAAGCGCTCGTAGTTCCACAACTTTAAGAGGCGATCGCGAATGGCCGAGCGGTAGGGAATTTTGTCGAGGTAATCAAAAGTGAGCTTGTTCTCGGTCTCGACCCAGGCTTTGGTATCGGCGGAGTCCGTATCCTCGAGCCAGCGGTATGGATCGGTGACCTTCACGCCATGGTAGTCATCGACCTGGCTGACCGTCTTTGTTTTTGGATAAACGAGCGGCGCGACGTGAATCTGGGCGCTGGATGGGTTCGGTACAGACGTGAGGATCAAGAACGCAAGGCTTGGGAACATCCCTCGACGAAACCGTTTCATCAGAAGCTCCGTATGATCAGTGAGATCAATGAAGGATTTTATCCTGCTTGACGTGCGACGCAAAGTGCAGCGGTTTAGTGGTGCTGCTGTTTGGCTGACGCTGGATGCCGGCGGAGCAGGAGGTCCTTCGCTTCGCCTGAAAAACGGCTGCGCTCAGGATGACAAAACGAGGTTCGGGGTGAGGATCCTAGATTGGTTTGCCGCGGAAGAAATAGACGAGCTCGATGATCAGGATGATCACGACCATGAGTTCGAGCACGAAGGCGCGGCTTTGATTGAATTCGTCCACCATGAAGCGGTAAAGCTCTTCGGCGGTTTGCAGCTTTTGCTGGACCAGGTCTTTGTAGTCAGGTACGCCGACTTTCAGCGCGGCCAGCTTGTAAAGGCGGGCGGAGAACATGTCGCTGAGGAACTTGATGGCATTGTCGGCACGCTCGGTGAGTTCGCTTACGTCGAGCAGGACTGTGTGGAGCTTCGATGCGGCGCGCGCCGTCCGCCAGCGCGACCACAGGCCGCGGCCTCCGGCTTCCAGGAAGTCATAAACTTTTTCCAGTTGCCGGCTGAGCAGATCGTCGTAATGGCGGAACTCGAGCAACTGCGAGTTGGCGTACTGCAAGAGCTGAATCGCGGTCTCGGCACCGGCGGGGCTGTCATAAAGGAATGCGGCGTTCCAGCCGATCACGGCCAGATCGTTGGGATAGTAGGAAATTCGCGATTGTAGAATCTCCTGCCGTTCACCGTCGGAAAGCGGCTGGGTCTCGCCGCGAACGACTTGGGCAATCCAGTCTCCCTGAGAAGCCAGCAGATCGGTGGCCGACGGCGACCCCGTGATCTCGCGCAGATGGAAGATGAAATAATCCTCCTGCAGCCACTCCTTGCCGTAGGGCTTGACCAGCGCGGGAGCGGCACGCTCCAGCTTTTGCCGGACGATGCGGGTCGCCAGGCTCTCGAAGTTCGTATCCCAAACCCAGCGGCTGGAAAGTTGAACCAGGGTGTCCCAGTCGCCGGAAAACGGCAACTCGAAGACCACGCTGACCACACCGTAATCGAAGTACTTGATGTCGCCCTGCAGGCGCTCGCCGCTTTCGAGAACCAGGGGTTCGAGGACCTCCTCGACCGGGGGGCGCTGGTAGCGTACGTACCCGGGGGCCAAGTGCCGGAAGCTGGCATCGGCCGTGCGTGCGCCCAGGATTTCTCGCAGCTGGTCGAGGCGAATCTCTTCGCAAACGTCAAATTGGATTAAGACAAGCACAGAGCCGGCCAGTGGCGCGTGCGCCGACTTGGCCGCGACCAGGGTCGGGAGAGCCTCGGCGGGAACTTTGCCGATCGCGGGGACGCTGATGGTGCTGTTACGATCCATAGCTTCACCGGCCGGGACTTCACGATCCGTTGCTTCGCGATCGATGACTTCAGGGTCCATAACTGACAGCTCGGACTGATCTAGCTTGAGGGTGTTGTGTATAGGTCCCGTGAAGGGGCCGGCCAGACCTCTATTGTCCCAGAAGAACGGCGATCTGGCGAGAGGCGGAAGTTAAAAGGAGGGTATAAGTTCGCCTAACTCCAATAGAATCAGCGTCTTTTAGAGAATTCCCATAATAGGGCGCCGCCTGCTACGAAGGCCGCCAAGCCTAGGCCAGCGCGTGCCATGGACGTGAATACGGCTGCTTCGCGTCGGTCGGTCTGGGCGGACTCGGGATACGCTCCGTACTCTGGAACGTTGCCGCCATCTTCATTCGCGGCCAACGCCATTTGCAAGACCTCAGCTAGATGCAACGCATGACGATTTGTCCCTTGAGCGATCTGTTCGCGACAGCTGAAGCCGTCGGCGACGATCAGCCAGTCAGTCGGAGCTTTGCGGACGGCGGGGAGAAGTTCGAGTTCGCCGATCGCGACCGAGATGTCATATTTCTCGACTTCGAAGCCAAACGAGCCGGCCATACCGCAGCAACCGGGGGCGGGGCTTTGGAAGTCGATGCCCAGGCGGTGCAGGACGGCCTCCTCGGCCGTCATCTTCATGATGGATTTGTGATGGCAGTGGCCATGAAGGAGCGCTTTGCGATTGAACTGAGGCAGCGGGAGATCCTTCGCGTGAGTTTCTAAGAACTCGCTCAACAGAACAGTCTGGCGCGACAAGGCTTGCGCACGCTCGTCGTGAGGAAAAAGGTTGATCAGTTCATCACGGAACACCGCCACGCAACTGGGTTCAAGTCCGACGATGGGAATGCCCGCTTCGATTTCCGGGGAGAGTTCGTCGAGAATTCGAAGCAGGAGCGCTTGAGCGCGGTCGAGCATACCGTGATCGTAGAGTGGGCGGCCGCAGCACAGGTTTGTCCGGGGAACGACCACCCGGAAGCCGGCAGCTTCGAGGACGCCGACCGCGGCTTTGGCGGTGTCCGGTCGAAAATAGTTGTTGAACGTGTCGGGCCAGAGAAGGACGGGCGGAGCTTCAGGGGCTAAAGCCCCTCGATCGTGGGGCGGCTCAATCGCAGCGCTGGAAGCGTTGCGCCACCCAAAACCATTTCGCGCCACACGCGGGCCAGGTGTACGCTGAGCATGGAACCACGCTTTGAAACTTTCTGGGGCGAACGCAGGAATCGAGCGCTGCCTGGGGATTCCAGCAAGGACCTTCGCAATGTCGCGCAGAAAGGAAAGTTGTGTAGTCAGGTTGACGAGTCCCGGAACATGCGATGCGACGCGCGCCCAGAGATCGATATTGCCGAATGCGTACGCGCTGCGGGGACGCACGCGGCCTTCGTAATAATGAGACAGGAATTCGGACTTGTAGGTGGCAACGTCCACCCCGACCGGACAATCGCTTTTGCATCCCTTGCAGGCGAGGCACAGGTCGAGCGACTTTTTCACTTCATCGCTGCGCCATCCGTCGCGAATCACCTCGCCCTGAGTCATCTCCCAGAGCAGATGAGCGCGGCCGCGCGTGGATTGCTCCTCCTCATGCGTGACCCGATAGCTGGGACACATCAGGCCGCCTTCTTCGCGGCGGCACTTGCCAACACCCACGCAACGTAACGTGGCTTCGGCGAGGCTGCCGTGGTCGGCGGCAAACTGAAATTTGGTTTTCGGTTCCCACGGAGCATAGGCCGCGCCAAGGCGGAGATGCTCGTCGAGCCGGTAAGGTTCAATCAGCTTGCCAGGATTCATCCTCCATTCCGGATCCCACGCCGCTTTGAATTCGCGGAAAGCCTGGACTAGTTCAGGGCCGAACATTTTTGGCAGCAGCTCTCCGCGCGATTGACCGTCGCCATGTTCGCCCGAGATGGAGCCGCCATAGCTCACCACCAGATCGGCGGCTTCCTCCATAAATTTGCGAAACTTGGCGATGCCCTCTTTCGATTGCAGATCGAAGTTAATGCGGGTGTGGACGCAACCGTGGCCGAAGTGGCCATAGAGCGAACCCTTGTAGCCGTAGGCGGCAAACATGCGGCGCAGATCGCGAAGATATCCGCCGAGTTTTTCGGGAGCGACGGCGGAGTCTTCCCATCCCTCCCAATTGAGCGGTTCGCCTGGAACGTGCGAAGTCGCGCCAAGAGCTGACTCGCGCACCTCCCACACGCGCTTGATTTGCCGCTGGTCGGTGAAGAGCGCTAGGTTTGGCGGGTTCGTGACGCGGCCCAGCGTTTGCATGAGGCCGCGCGCCTGGGATTCGGCTTCCATCGCTCTGTCGGCGCCGAACTCCACCATCAACCATCCGCCACCTTCCGGCAGAAGCGCGAGGCCTTCCGAGTTGATGCCTTTTGCGCGCGTGTACCCGACAAGGAGATCGTCGAAGCCTTCGAGTCCGATCGGCTTGTGCGTCATGATTTCCGGCACGTGGTCGGCGCATTGGTAAATATCGGGATAAGCGATGACCAGCAGCACGCGTTCGGGAGGGCTTTCGACCAGACGGCAGGTCGCTTCAAGAATCGTGACGCAGGTGCCTTCGGAGCCGACGAGCGCTCGCGCAACATGAAAACCGTTCTCCGGCAAAAGATAATTCAGGTTGTATCCGGAGACGCGGCGCGGAATATTGGGAAAGCGCTGGCGAACGAGATCACCATAGGAGGACGCGATCGATTGCAATTTGCAGTAGATTTCGCCACGGCGGCCGCCAGAAGCACAAATGCGTTCGAGGTCAGCCTTCGGGGTCGCTCCAACTTTCATGCGCGTGCTGTCGTAGGTGAGGATTTCAAGCTCTTCGATGTTGTCGTCGGTTTTACCGCCCATCACCGAATGCACGCCGCAGGAGTTGTTGCCGATCATGCCTCCGAGGGTGCAGCGGTCGTGGGTTGCGGGATCGGGGGCGAAAGTAAGGTGATACTTTTCCGCGGCGGAGCGGAGATTATCGAGCACAACTCCGGGCTGCACGCGGGCGATTCGGCGGGCCGGGTCGATTTCAAGAATCCCGGCCATATATTTGGAGAAATCGAGAACGACGGCGACGTTGCAACACTGACCTGCGAGCGATGTGCCCCCGCCGCGGCAGAGTAGCGGAGCGCCGAACTCGCGGCACAGTGCTACCGTCGCCAGAACGTCGTCGGCATCGCGAGGAAGCACCACCCCGATTGGAACCTGCCGGTAGTTGGAACCGTCGGTGGCGTAGAGCGCACGGCTCCCACGATCAAAGCGTACGTCGCCACGAAGCTGCGCGCGCAAAGCATCGGCCAGAGCTGAGGCATCGACATGCGCGAAGGATGATTTTGAGGCTGCGGCGAGTTCGGCGAGTTTGTCCGGCATAACGAATTGGCCGAGCCTTCTGTCTTGTGTAAGGCGAGATTCGGATTCGCGCAACCTAGTTCGAAGATGAGTTCGAATCGGATTTGTGGGTCACGTTGGTGATTTGAATCTTCGTCTTATCGCCTTCGGCCTGAATATTGATGGTAATCATGCTGCCGTGATTGTTCGAAATAATGCTGCATCGCCCGGAATCGGAACTCGTCACCATCGCATCGGGAAACTTCGCTTTGTAGAAGCTGGATACCTTGTCTACAGAGTCGTCGCTCTCCGCGCTGAGCGAGGCGGTGTGAACTCCACCAAAAGTTGCCGAGGCCGCGCCGTGTTTCAAAACTTCTGCGCCGGGGTAAAGCTCCACTCCGAGATTGCGAGCCGCTAGGTCCGGATCTTTCGTGGTCTCGACCGACCCAAAGGGAGTTTCAACGGTCACATTGTCGCCGTTCTGGCGAACGTGAGAGCGGTGGGCGATGCGCCATGCGACGAAGCCGGCAGAGGCCAGGCCGAGAATTCCCACAAACACAACTACGGCCACAACGATGAGAATGACTTTGAGGGCGCCCCCGCCCGCCGCAGGGACTGGAGGAGCGTTGACCACGGGAAGAGTGGGGGGAGCGACGGACGGGACCGCACCAGCGGGAGCAGCCGCTGAACCGAGAATCGCAGCGCCGCACTTGTTGCAGAACCGTGTACCAAGATTGAGACTCGCACCACAGGAATTACAGAACGCCATGGTTCCCTCTTCTTAATTTCTTCCTGTTGGCGCGAGTATATCGCAGAATCGAAGTCCGGAGCAGTGCGAGAAGGGGGACGACATCGGCCTAGCTCCAGAGGCGGGTAGCGTAGTCGGACATGGTCAATCCCAACAACAGAAGCAGAAAGAATAGCGCCGCGATTACCACCAGCTTGGTCAGCTTTTCGCTGGCATGCCAGACGTGCATGAAAAAGAGAGTGACCAGAATAGCTTTCACGGTTGCGATGCCCAGTGCGACGGCGGCATTGAAGCGGCCCAGGTCCAGGGTTGCCGCGTACACGGTGATACCGGTGCCGATGAGCAACGCAAAGAACACCGCGAAGTAACCTTTCAAGGGCGACGTTGTTGATGAATGTGCTGACATGCAAGCCTCACGGGTGCCGGTCGATCAGATAGAGCAATGGGAAAAGGTAAATCCAGACGATGTCGACGAAGTGCCAATACAGCCCGCCGATTTCGACGGGAGTATGCCATTCGGGGGTGAACCGTCCCTTCCAGGCCATGACGAAAAGCCACAGAAAAATACCGAGGCCGATAATCATGTGTAGAGCGTGCAAGCCCGTCATCACGAAATAAAGAGAAAAAAACATCTGGGCGTGGCGCGGGTTCGCAAACTGGCCGGGATGGCCGGGGATCGGCTCGTTCTCGAAACTGAAAGATGGTCCCGGAACGTGGTGCTCGACGAACTTATCTTTGTATTCGATTCCCTTGATGCCGAGGAAAGTCACACCGAGAAGCATGGTGATCGCGAGACTGCCGATCAGGAGAGCGCGGCGGGCGGTCTGCGCAGCCCAAACGGCAAGCACCACAGTCAGGCTGCTGCAGATCAGTACGGCGGTGTTGGTCGCGCCCAATGCCATGTTGATGCTTTTGCTGGCCGCGGCGAAATCTCCGAAGTACCACCGGCGGTAAACCAGGTACGCGCAGAACAAGCCGCCGAAAAACATGATTTCAGTGGCGAGGAAGACCCACATGCCCAGGCTGGAGGCATCGCGCTGCTGCTGAGCATCGGCGAAGTGATGCAGAAGCTCGGGATGATGCTCCTCTTCGTGATGCAGTCCGACTAAGGTGCTATCGGGCAACGGGAACCTCCTGCTGGTGCGGCGGCGCGTCCAACTCTTCGTAGTTGTAGGCCTCCCAGGTCACGACCGGATCTTCGTCGAAGTTAAAGGTCGGTGGCGGAGAAGCGGTCTTCCATTCGAGCCCGGCCGCGTTCCAAGGATTGTCGGGGGCCGGCTTGCCGTAACGCATCGACCAAAGGAAGTAAATCATGGGCAGGAGATAACCGATGCCGAGAACGGTCGCACCCGCGGTCGAGAGCACGTTCAATATCTGAAATTCCGGCATGTGGCTGTAATCGTAGTAGCGCCTCGGCATGCCCATATAGCCCAGCAGAAACTGCGGGAAAAACGTGAGGTTGAAGCCGATAAAAACGATCAGCGCGGCCAGGCGCGCCCAACCTTCGGGATAGAGCCGTCCGGAAATCTTGGGCCACCAGAAATGCATGCCACCCAAATAACCCATCAACGCCCCTCCCACCATAATGTAGTGAAAATGAGCGACGACGAAATACGTGTCGGTGACGTGGACGTCGATGCCGAGCGCCGCCAGAAATAATCCCGTGAGACCGCCCATGGTAAACAGGCCGAGGAAGCCGAAAGCATAGAGCATGGGCGCGTCGTAATGGATCGAGCCCTTGTACAGAGTAGCGGTCCAATTGAATACTTTGATCGCCGATGGTACAGCGACAGCATAGCTCAGGAAAGAAAATACAAGAGCGGAGTACACCGAAATTCCGGCGACGAACATGTGGTGAGCCCACACCAGGAAGCCGAAAACCGCGATTGCGATGGAGGAAAATGCCACGAAGCTATAGCCAAAGATGCGCTTGCGCGAGAAGCAGGCGATGATCTCGGTGATCACGCCCATCGACGGCAGAATCATGATGTAGACCGCGGGATGCGAATAGAACCAGAAAAGATGCTGGAAGAGCAGCGGATCGCCGCCAAGTTTAGGGTCGAAGATGCCAAGGTGCAGAGCACGTTCGGCCGCAACCAGGACAATCGTGACGGCGATGACCGGTGTGCCCAGAAGCTGAATGATGCTGGTGGCATAGTGCGCCCAGATGAAAAGCGGCAGGCGCGACCAGGTCAAGCCCGGCGCGCGCATGCGGTGAATCGTAACCACAAAGTTCAGACCGGTGAGGATGGATGAAAATCCGGCAACGAAAATTGCCAGCCCGGCTTCGACAATTTTTGTATTGCTGAAGTTCGTGCTGAAGGGCGCGTAGAACGTCCAACCGGTATCGACGCCGCCAGTCAACATGCAGTGCAGCATCATCACGCCGCCGATGACGTAGAGATACCAGCTCAGCAGGTTGATGCGGGGGAAGGCTAAATCTTTCGCGCCGATCATCATCGGCACCAAGAAATTGCCGAGCACAGCGGGAATCGACGGGATCAGAAAGAAAAACACCATCACCATGCCATGCATCGTGAAAAGTTTGTTGTAAGTATCGGCCTGTACCAAGTCGCCCGCCGGAGTCAGCAATTCAAGGCGGATCAGCAGCGCGAAGAAGCCTCCGATAAAAAAGAAAAATGTGATGGAGATGAGGTAAAGCAGCGCGATGCGTTTGTGGTCAGTGGTGAGCAGCCACGACCACACTCCGTACTCTTTGTTCAGGTAGTTCTCGCGTTCGACGGTCTGAGGAATCGTGGGTTGAGGGGTCGCGGTAGGCATGCTATTGCACCTGACTTCCGTTGAGTTGGGCTTGTTCCTGAGCTTGCGGTGCGGCGGTGCTGGCGCTGGTTTTGGCTCCGTCCGCCGGTTTCACAGCGGACATCGATTTGATGTAAGCGACCAGTGCATTCACCTGCTCTTCGCTAACCAGGCCCTGAAATGTCGGCATAATTGGCTGGAATCCTTTTACCCGCTTCGCGCCGGGATCAAGAATGCACTCGCGGACGTAATTCTCGTCGGCGGTAACGGTGCGTCCATCTTCAAGCTGAACTGGCTTGCCGAAAACTCCCTGCAAGTTGGGGCCGCGTCCCTGCGCGTCGGTACGATGGCAGGTGGAGCAACCCAGTTCGGCGAAAATTTTCTCGCCGGTTGCCGAGAGTGGGCCGCCGGAGCCCCCATTGATCCACGCCTCGTACTGCGCCGGTTCCTGCACTACGATATCGCCGACCATGCCGGAGTGCTGCGTGCCGCAATATTCCGCGCAGAATAAATGATAGACGCCGGGCTTGGTGGCGCGAAACCATTCCACCGTGTACCGGCCGGGCAACACATCCTGTTTCACGCGAAAGGCAGGAATGTAGAAGCTGTGGATCACATCCTGCGAAGTCATGATCAGTTTCACATCGCGTCCGACCGGGACGTGCAGTTCGTTGATCTCGCGCTGACCTTCGGCGTGCTCGACCTTCCACATCCACTGCTTAGCGACGACATACACTTCGGTCGCGTCCTTAGGCGGAGTGCGTTCCTGGAAGTAGACCAAAGCTCCCCAGCCGAAGATCACCATAAAAACGAGGAAGGGGATGGTGCTCCAGGTAATCTCGAGCGGAGTCGAGCCTTCGATCTGCTCGGCCCGAATTCCAGGGCGATGGCGAAAGCGCGCAGCGAAAAAGATGAGGCAGGTAAAGATCAGCAGGGTCATCATCCCCGTGACGATGAGCAGAAAAATGTACAGAGCATCTACATGCCCTGCCATCGTGGAGGCCTGCTGCGGCCATAATGGAAAATTATTGAGCATACCGAGTCTTTGCCGCCGTCTTCCTGGTTACCGAGAGATCCAATCGCCACAAGATAAAGAGAAAAGTTCCGAGCATGAGAATCGTGGCCGCCGCCGCCAGCCGCAAAATATTGCCGACCATCGCGCCGTATTTACCAGTCTCGGGATTGTAGTGATAGCAATAGAGCAGCACCGCATCGACGGCGTTGCCGATCTTGCCTTGCGAGGCCTCCACTAGGCCCATGCGCAAGTCCTTCGGTGGAAAATCCACTCCGTAAAAGTAGCGCGAGATGCGGCCCTCGGGCGTGAGCACCATGATGGCCGTGGCGTGCGCGTACTGATTCGTCTTTGCGTCGTATTGATACTGGAAACCGACAGCTTTCGTGAGCGCATTGATCGATTCGGCTTGTCCAGTCAGGAAATGCCAACCCGCAGCGGCATCGGCGCGCCCATAGCGGGCGACGTAGTCTTTCTTTTTGGCTGTAGCCATCTCGGGAGTTTCGCGCGGATCGAAGCTTACCGTGATTACATCGAATTCATTGCCCACGTCGAACTTCACCAGCCGCATGGCGCTCGCGAGTCCGGCCAGAGCCTCACCGCACAACATCGTGCAGTTGTAATAAACGAGATTGAGAATCATCGGCTTGTGGCCGAAATAATCTCCGAGCTTCACCGCTTTGCCTGCATCGTCGCGGAAGGTGAGATCGGCAGGAACTTGCGCGTCAAGACGCTGTTCGATGCCAACGTTCTCCAGCCGCGGAGGCCGCGTGCTCGCCGGCGGCGACATTATCCCGTTGTTCATCTGCGCCCAGGCGCAGGTCGAGAGCAGCATGCCTGCAAGCACAATGCCCGCTGCGGAAATCGATCTATCTTTCTTACTGGTCACTACTTTTTATCCTTATTGGTGCCTTCGGCTTTGTTGACTTCCTTCTTATCGGCGGAAGCCGCTGCAGAAACCGCACCTTGGGGACGCACCGGAAGCCCACGTTGCACAATTAAATCCATGGCGCGTTCGATTGGAATGCGCACCGTTCCGGATTTCTCATCCACCCAACCGTAGCTATAGAGAGTCTTCTCTTCGTTCATGCGAATTCCGTTGAGTTGGCCGCGCTCATCTTCCTCGAGCTTCGGATTAGGGAAAGTATTCTGCGGATAGCCGGGGGCGACGTGGCGCGTGTCGGTAGGAACATTGGTAACGAGTGGATTCACCTCGGGCTGAGACGTTTTCGCCCGGTGATCGAGATATTCGAAAAGACCGCGGAGGCCAAAGAGACAAAGCACCGTCGCTACTCCCAGAGCCAGAAGGAAATAGAGAATGCCGCGCGGCGCCAGGTCCTGGCGCTCGAAGCCGCCGTGGCTCGATGTGGTGGCGTGTTTGGGATCGTCGGTCACTAGCAATTAATCTCGTTCCTGGAGTTCATGGCGTTCCTTGCGAGTGCACATGATGTCCGGGCTGCAGCACCTCGTGCGCATCCTGGTCGTAAGCCGGCAGCAGCGGCAACTGCCCCAGATTGTGGAAAAAATGCCAAAGCCAGATTCCGCCAATCGCGATCGGCACAACCACGTCGGCCAGGGTCACGGTCAGAGTCTTCGAGAAATTTGGCTCGATAATCCAGAAAAGGTCGAGGTAGCGGATCAGGATCAGCCAGACGGCGAGCCATACCAGCTTGCGGATGTTGCGCTTGAAAGGGCGCGAGAGCAGCATCGCGAAAGGCACAGCAAAACCGAATACGACGAGAATCAGGCCAACCGCGCTCCATCCTCCCTGTAGCCGCCGCAGATAAAAGGTGATTTCCGAAGGCAGGTTGCCCGCCCAGATAATGAGCCACTGCGAAAAGTTGAAGTAGGCCCAGACCATTGTGAAGGCAAGCATCCACTTGCCGTGGTCGTGGACGAAGTCGGGCGTTAGCATCTCCGACATCGGCTTGTAGTTAAAAAGGATGCGCTCGACCACCACTGCGAAGCACATCGCCGAAAGTACTTCACCGATTAGGATGACTAGACCAAAGATGGTCGAGATCCAACTGGGATCGAGCGACATGATCCAGTCGATGGCCGCGAAAGAAATCGTGAATCCGTAAAGGATAAGGCCGGGTCCGGCGACCGCTTTGAATCGACCAGAATTGTCGGGAGCGCCTGCGCGGTCGGTTTGCTTCGACCACATCGACAGCAGGAACGAGAGCACATTCCAGACCGCGAAATAGAAGATGGCGCGGACGACGAAGCCATTCCATGTCAGGTAAGTCTGCGTGATCTGTTCAAGGTGCTCGCGCAGGCGCTTGTCTTCGATGTTCGAGAGCGGCTGCGCCCAAATATAAAGATGACGAATTCCTAAAATGACGGGGATGAAGAGAATCGCCAGCAAGGGCAACGTCCGCATGGCTGCGCCGAGGATGCGGCGAATCACTGTGCCCCATCCGCCACCGGTGAGGTGGCGGATCATGAGAATCGCCATCGAACCAAGCGCCACGCCCAGCCAGCACATGAAGCCGAGCAGATAAGCGCGGTAGAACTCGTCGGGAGTCTTGAGAGCCAGCGCGATGGAAATTACGGCGAAGACCGCGCCGATTAAAAGCGAGCGCTGCGAGATTTTCCTTACAATCTCCGGCGGCGACAGATCGAGACGTGGAGTCGTCGCGGCGCTCATTTCTGAATGACCTCAACTCTGACTTGAATCTCCGGTGCGATGACCGGCAGAGTCGCGCCTGAACCCGGCTCGCCGCGAAAGTTCGGCGGATCGGAAGGAACGTTCTGTCCTGCGGGCACGTCCGCTTTAGTTGCATTTTGGCTAAGTTGCAACGCACGAATGTACGCAACGATATTCCAGCGGTCGCGCGGCGGAATCTGCGAAGCGTAGTCGGGCATGATGCCGAAGCCGTTGGTGATCACGTCGTAGAAATAACCGAGAGGCGCTTTTTGCAAGCGCTCAATGTGATAAGACGGCGGCTTGCGCGCGAACCCGCGCGACGGGATGAAGCCATTGCCGTCGCCAACTCGCGAGTGGCAGGGAGCGCAATAAATGTTGTAGCGTTCGCGCCCGCGCTCGAGAACCGCTTTGGTCACGGGAAACGGCATGTAGTCGCCGGGGCTATTTCCCGCTTTGCCGGTGTAGAAATAAGTATCTTCGCGCAACTCGCCGCGGGCTAACGTGCCCTCGACTGGCGGACGTTCGGAGCGCTGGTCGGTGAAAAAGTCGCTGCGGGAAAGCGGGTTCAGGCGCGGCTGCACGTGCATGTCGATGCGGCAGGCGGACGACAGGAATACCGTCGATAGGATTCCCATCATAACCACACCCCAAGCCTTACGCGTCCGTGGAATCCCACTCTTGCGCGAAGAACGCGCAAGAATGGGGCACCCGTTTTTTGAAACGAGCGCCGAATTTTCACGAAGGTGCGGCATGCTAGCTGGGCACCTCCGAAATCGAGCGCGGCTTCAGGGCTTCCAGAAAACTTCGCGTGCCGGCTGGGTCGTATTTCTTGTCGGACGAAAAGACGATCAGGAAAAAACGATCTTTCGATGCCGACGAAAACCGCGGCACGTTGAATACCGGGTGATAGGGCATGGGCAGGCCGTTCAGCGCCAGCATGCCAAAGACCGCCGAGATACCAGCAAACAGAATCGTCATTTCAAACGTGATAATGATGAACGCCGGCCAGGAATGGTAAGGCTTGCCGCCGATGTTCAGCGGATAATCGACTGCCGACATCCAGTACTGCATGAGATAGCCGGTGCATCCACCGATGAGGCCGCCTATCAGCACGACCAGAGGAACTTCATCGTGGTAAAAGCCAATTTCTTCCGCCAAGCCTTCGATGGGGAACGGGCTGTAAGCGTCGATCTTCTGGTATCCCGCTTCGTGCGTGTGCTTGGCTGCGTCGACGAGCGCCTGCGCCGAATCGAACTCCGCCATGATGCCGTAAACTCGCTCGCGCTTCATTCCTTCACCTCCGCTTCCGGAAGCAGGGTGCGCATTTCAAAGATCGAGATCATCGGCAGCAGGCGCACAAACAGGAAAATTGCGGCGAGGAACATGCCGATGGTTCCGATGTAGGTCATCCAATCCCAGCGCGTGGGGTAGTACATTCCCCACGACGATGTGAGGAAGTCGCGGTGCAGGCTGACGACAACGATGATGAAACGTTCCAGCCACATGCCGACGAGGATCACGCCGGAAATGAAGAACAGCGCCACCGGACTGGTGCGCAGCTTGCGAATCCACAAAACCTGCGGGATGAAAATGTTGCAGATCAGCAGGGACCAGTAGGGAACGGCGTAGGGACCGTGCAGCCTGTTCCATATCGTGAACGAGTCGTAGCGGTCGCCGCTATACCAACTCATGAAGGCCTCGATGCCATAGCCGTAGGCGACGATCAATCCAGTGGCCAGCATGACCTTGGCCGCGTTCTGCAGATGGAGTTCGGTGATGAAGTCTTCAAGGCCGTAGATTTTGCGAATGGGAATCGCCAACATCAGCACCATGGCGAATCCCGAGTAAATGGCGCCGGCGACGAAGTAGGGCGGGAAAATAGTTGTGTGCCAGCCCGGAACAATGCCCACGGCAAAATCGAAGCTCACCACAGTGTGGACGGAGAGCACCAGGGGCGTGGCTAAGCCAGCCAGGAGAAGATAGGCAGTTTCGTAGCGGTGCCAGTGGCGCGCCGACCCGCGCCAGCCCAGCGAGAGCATGCCGTAAATAATTCTCGCTGCGGGATGCGTAGCGCGGTCGCGCAGCGTGGCCAGGTCAGGAATCAGTCCAATGAACCAGAACAACGCCGAAATGGTGGCGTAAGTCGACACGGCGAAAACGTCCCACATGAGCGGGCTGCGGAACTGCGGCCACACGCCCATGGTGTTTGGAATGGGAAACAGCCAGTACGCCAGCCACGGTCGCCCGACGTGAATCGCCGGGAAAATTCCGGCGCATGAGACGGCGAAGAGCGTCATGGCCTCGGCGAAGCGGTTGATCGAGTTTCGCCACGACTGCCGCAACAAAAGAAGGATGGCGGAGATGAGCGTGCCGGCATGGCCGATGCCGATCCACCACACGAAGTTGACGATGGCGAAGCCCCAGCCGATGGGGATGGTTACGCCCCAGATGCCGATGCCCTTCAGGAACAGGAAGCCGATGGCGTAGAGCATCATCATCGTCATCAGGAAGGCGATGCCGAAGCCGAGAAACCAGCCATTCGAGGCGGGCCGGGTCAGCACGATCGCGCTGATTTTCTCCGTGACCGTGCCAAAGGTGTAGCCGGGCTCCATCACGGGAGCGTCGACTGTCGCTTTGTATTGCTCGTCCATGCGTTTCGTCGGGGGCTAAAGCCCCTGTTTATAAGTAGGCCTTAACGGCGTCGCTGAAGCCACGCCGTTTCAAGCGGCTATCATTCGACTATAGGTTTCCATGCGACAGTCGCCGGGAACTCCGGATTCGGGTTGCTGATCTCGGCCAGATATGTGGTCCGCGGACGCGTGTTCAACTCGCCCAACAAGCTGTAATTGCGAGCCTGTGCCTTTAACTTCGAAACTCGGCTCTCCGGATCGTTCAGGTTTCCGAAAATAATTGCGCCCGCCGGACACGACTGCTGGCAGGCCGTCTTCAACTCGTCGCCGACTTTAATCTGTCTGCCCTCGCGAACTGATGCCGTCTCGGCGTCGATCTTATGCTCGTTGATGCGCTGTATACAGTAGGTGCACTTCTCCATCACGCCGCGGCTGCGCACGCTGACGTCGGGATTGCGCATCATCTTGTACTGCGGCGTCTCCCAATCCTGAAAGAGCAGGAAGTTAAACCGCCGCACCTTGTAAGGACAGTTGTTCGAGCAATAGCGCGTGCCCACGCAGCGGTTGTAGACCATATCATTCAGGCCTTCCGCCGAATGGTTGGTCGCGCCCACCGGGCAAACCACTTCGCAGGGCGCGTTCTCGCATTGCATGCACGGTACGGGCTGGAAAAACGCCTTGGGATTGTCGCGGTCACCCTGGTAGTAGGCGTCGACGCGAATCCAGTGCATGTGGCGGCCAATGACGGTCTGCTCCTTGCCGACGACGGCGATGTTGTTCTCCGACTGGCAGGCCAGCATGCAGTTGTTGCAGCCCACGCAGGAGTTCAGATCGATCGCCATGCCCCACGCGTAGTCTTCTTCTTTGTAGGGATAAGGCTTGTAGAGTGTGAGCCCGGGCGCGGGTTCTTCTTCCTGCGCGAAGTTGGGCTCTTTGCGGTATTCCTCAAGCGTAGTCTCGCGCACCAGCGGACGATGGCCGCCATCGGGCGTGTCCATGCTCTGGTAGCCCTGCGTGGAGGCGAGCTTGTAGGTTTCTCCGGTCTTGCGGATTTGCAGGCCGGTGGCGATCCACGGCGCGGAGCTTGTGCGGAGTGCGTAGGCGTCGAAGCCCTGCGCAGTTCCGACGCGGCCGGCGCGCTTGCGTCCGTAGCCTAATGTCACTGTGACTGAATTGTCGGGGTGGCCGGCTTGAATCCAAACTGGGCCGGTGACTTTTTTGCCGTTTAACTCCAGCTCAACAACGTCTTCTGTTTTTATCTGCAGCCGCTCCGCCATCTTGGGACCAATGAGCGCGGCGTTGTCCCAGGTGAGCTTGGTCATTGGCTTGGGCAGTTCCTGCAGCCAGCCGTTGTTGGAGAATTGTCCGTCGTAGATGGTGGGATCGCGGCGGATGTTGAGCTCGATCTCGCCCTTACTTATCGGCAGACCAAATGGATAGGCTTGGGCGTTGAGGTGATTAGGAAGCGTTTTTGGGGAGAATGCCGTCCCTTCAATCCACCCATCATGCAGCGACTTGCGCCAGAACTGTTCGAAATCGGCGCTGGTGTGTTGCTTCTGCCAGTAGCCACGTGTCAGATCGTAGCCAGTCGCGTCCGCTTGGCCGGAAAGAAGCGCAACGAATTCCAGCGGACTCTTGCCGTTGTACAGCGGCGCAATTAATGGCTGAATAATGCTGACTGTTCCATCATGGGCACGAGCGTCACCCCACGATTCGAGTTCATGCGTCGCATTCACGTGCCAATGGCACAGTTCGGCGGTTTCGTTCTGATAGATGCCGTGGTGAACCCGCAGCGGGACTTTGTTGCTCTTGAGGAGCTCAGCGAAGTTTAGATCCGCGGGCGCGTCGTAGGCTGGGTTGCCGCCGAGAATGACGAGCAGGTCAACCCTCCCTGCCTGTATGTCGGCGACGAGCTCCTTGACCGACTCGCCCTGATTGCCAGGATTAGCATCGACTGGATCGGTATAGAGAACTGTTTTGCCGACATTGCCAAGAGATTCATTAAGAAGGTGTGCAAGTCCGTGGGCTTCAGCGGGTTGGTGCTCACCAGCGATCACAATGCTCGTTCCGCGATGGTTCCTGAGGTCCTCGGCGATCGTCAAAACGTCTCGCAATGATTCTCGGGCGGCTGAATCCGTGGGAGGATTGAGGAACGCCCGCGCGGCAAACGGAACGCCAGTCGCATTGCTCGCTATCCGATGATCCGCCTTCGCTCCCGTCGTCGTCGGCGTGCTCTCGATCACGTACAGCCGGTTCATGTTGCCGTCGGGATTGCGGCGCTTGGCGAAGTCACGAATGTAGCGGACATTGCCCGGAAAACCCGCATACAGAAAGTCTGCGTCGAGTGAGACGATCACGTCGGCCTTTTCAAAATCGTAGCGCGTCTCGACCGGCTGGCCGAAGGCCAGCTTCGCGCCTTCGAGCACGTTGTCGCGATTGACCGGCTCGTACACATGCCACTTGGCCTGCGGATAAATCTTGAGGAAGCCGCGCAGTTGATCGGCGAGCGTGGGCGAAGAAATGGTTGGCGTAAGAATGCGAATGCCCGCACCTTGCAGAGCCTTCTGCGCAGTGAGCGGTCCGCGGATGGCGGTGATAAACGACTGCCACGAGCGCTGGTCGCCCAGCGATACCACGCTCTGCGAGCGGTCGGGGTCGTACAAGCCGAGAACGTGAGCTTGCGCAAAAATGTCGGTGCCGCCGAGCGACGCTGGATGCTTGTCATTGCCCTCGATCTTTGTCGGACGGCCGAGGTGGCTTTCGACCAGCAGCGGGCTGGCGTATCCGCCGAGCGTCATCGCCGTGGCGTAGAACTGCGGACGGCCGGGAACTACGTCCTCGGGCTGGCGCACGTAGGGAACGATGGGTTCGAGGGGCAGGCGCACACATCCGGTCATGCCGGCCAGCGCCATGGACGCTCCCATCACTTTCAGGAAGCCGCGGCGCGAAACAGAATCGACCCACTCCGAAGCGCCTTTGGGAAACTCGCGGTGCAGTGCTTCCTGAAATGCTGGGCTGCCGGCGAGTTCCTCAAGGCTGCGCCAGTATTCCGGGCCGGACGCGTCGGTATTATTGGCCTCGTTGATCTGATCGCGCAGCGAGTCGAGATCGAGTTTGCCTTTCTTCGACGGGCAAACGTCTTCGGTTTTTCCTACGCGGGGCGCGCGGCCGTTTTGTTCTTCCATCTTCATTGGCTCCACATCACAAACGCTGTCGTCCTGAGCGGAGCGAGAGTTCGCGAAGCGAAGTCTTGCGCAGTCGAAGGACCCCGTACTGCTGATCGCGCCACGAGCGCCGCAAGGCATTCTCACGATGCTTGACGCGTTCCCGGGAGAACGCACTGCAGCGGCAGTGGAACTGTCCGCACTGCTGGGGTCCTTCGACTGCAAAATTGCTTGGCTTCGCCAAGCAATTTCTCCGCTCAGGATGACAAGGTCTCATAGGGTCATTTCTACCGGTGACATGTGCTGCAACTTGTGATGTCTTTCACGCTGCGCACATTGTATTTTTTCACCAAGGCCGAACCCAGATCATCCTGGTCTGTGTAATTTTGTCCATCCACGATTACAGGATGCACGCTGGTCGGCTGCTGGTAGCGCATGTTGAAGACCTGATCGCGAGGGCGGAGATTTTTCTCCGGCGCGCGATGGCACTCCAGACACCACTCCATCTGCAACGATTCCTGCTGATACATCAGCGGCATCTGGTCGACTGGACCGTGGCAGGTGTTGCAGCCCACTCCTTTATTGATATGAATGCTGTGATTGAAGTACACGAAGTCGGGTAACTGGTTCACGCGCGTCCACTGCAGCGACTGCCCAGTCCGGTAGCTGGCGCGGACTGGTTCCAGCAACTCCGCGTTGGTCCAAATCTGCGAGTGGCAGTTCATGCAGGTCTTGGTGGGAGGGATGCCGGCGAAGCTCGAATCCTCCACCGAAGTGTGGCAGTAGCGGCAATCGATCCCAAGGCCAGATACGTGATGCTGATGGCTGAAGGGAACAGGCTGCGGCTTCCGCACTCCGGCATACGTTACGTAAGGCGACCGCTGCACCTCAAGCGCCGCCCAACTGAGCACAACAACCACGAACACCGCGCCAAAAATTGTGGCCCGGGAAAGTGTGTTGGTGCTGCGATGAAAAATCTGCGGCATGCTTACGTATGGATTTTAGAAAGTGCGAATGAGACCCACCAGATCCCGGTTCTTACGGATGAGTGATGGTTACGACGCAAAGGAAAATACCTACTGAATTTCTCGCGTCAGCTTTAGGAACTGAAAATTATAAATATTTCATGCGGACTTGTCGCGTGTTTCCTGGACATTGTTAAAAAACTCCCAAAAGCGAACCGGCGCTGCGGAGAAACTGTTTCTCCACCATGCAAGCGGCTTCCATCTTTACCGCAGATTCATGACCAGCAGCTTCGGTTCGGTCATCTCTTCGATCGCATAGCGCAATCCCTCGCGGCCGATGCCAGAGTCTTTTACGCCACCGTAAGGCATCTGGTCGATGCGGAAGGAAGGAATATCGCCCGCGATCAATGCGCCAACTTCCAGCTCATCGAAGGCCTCGAAGAGCAGCTTTACGTCGCGGGTGAACAAACCGGCTTGCAGTCCGTAGTCGGACTTGTTGATGCGCTTCAGCGCTTCCTCAAAACTATGGTACGGTTCCACGGTCACCACCGGACCGAAAATTTCATGGCAATTCACTTTCATTTCTGGCTTGGTCCCGGTGAGCACCGTGGGCTCGACGATCGAACCGTGCCGCTTGCCGCCGCAGAGCAACCGAGCGCCGGAGCGAACTGCTTCGTCTATCCAGTTTGTGACTCGGATGGCATCACTCTCGCGAATCAGCGGACCGAGGTCGGTCGTCTCCTCCATGGGATCGCCGGTCCTGAGTTTTTTGACGCCTTCTACAAGCAGGTCGGTGAACTTGCCGTAGACGGATTCTTCGACCAGAATGCGCTGCACGGAAATGCAGGTCTGGCCTGCGTAGGCGAATCCGCCCGTAATGCAACGATCCGCGGCATAGGGGAGATCGGCATCGTTGTGCACGATTGCTCCGGCGTTGCCGCCGAGTTCCAGGGCGACTTTCTTCTTTCCGGCACGGCGTTTAATGTCCCAACCTACGGGCACGCTGCCGGTAAAACTGATCAGCTTGATGCGCTCGTCGGTGACGAGGAGGCCGGCATCTTCATTCGAGAGCGGCAACACGTTCAGGCCGCCATCGGGCCAGCCCGCCTGCTGCACACACTCCGCCAGCAACAGTGAACACAGAGGAGTTTGCGGCGCAGGTTTCAACACCATGGAGCAGCCCGCCGCAATTGCCGGCGCAACTTTGTGCGCGACCAAGTTCAGTGGAAAATTAAACGGTGTGATCCCGGCAATCGGACCCAGGGGAAAGCGCTTCACCATACCCCAGCGGCCAGCGGTGGATTCCTGCCAGTCCAGGGGAAGGTACTCGCCGTAGATGCGCGTGGTCTCTTCGGCTGCTACGTTGAAAATGAAAACGGCCCGGTCCACTTCGATGCGCGCCAGCTTAATCGGCTTGCCGGCTTCCTGTGCCAAGGTGCGGGAAAACTCGTCGCGGCGTTCGGCAATCGATTGCGCCACGCGCCGCAACACGCGTTGCCGCTCGAAAGCCGGCAGGCGGCGGGTAGTACCGAAGGCCTTTACCGATGCGGTAATGGCGGCCTCGGCATGCTCGCGGCGCGCCTGAACCACTCGCGCAATCACGCTGCCGTCGAAGGGCGCTCGCACCTCGACGATGTCTCCATCCTCCATCCATCGGCCGTCGACGAAGAAACCGTGGGTTGCGACTGGAGCAATCGTCATTCCCGTCATTTTTGGGCCCTCCCGGGTGCGACAGCGGTTTTGATTATAGGCCCCAGCGGTTGGTTGCTTTTTTCTACTGGAGCGAAATGGGGCAAGCGGAAGTACACGGGCGTACAAGCGGATCCGTCCAGTCGGATTTCGCTTTATGTAACTCTTTGCTCCTCATGCTTCAAGTTATAGACCTGTCCCGTACAATGAGGGTCCGCCAATGCCCGTCCTCGAAACAATCCTGGATCTCGCCCCGCGCCTGCGTCGCAAGGAAGTGTCTCCAGTCGAGTTGACGCGCGGATGTCTCGACCGGATCGAGAAACTTAACCCAACGCTGAATGCGTTCATCACGGTGACAGCTGAAGGGGCGCTCGAAGCAGCGAGGGCTGCGGAAATAGAGATTGCGCGCGGGCAATGGCGTGGACCTCTGCACGGGATTCCGATCGCCCTGAAGGATTTGATTGACACAGCCGGCACGTGCACCACCTCCGCCAGCCAGCTTCACGAGCATCGCATTCCAACCGAAGACGCCGAAGTGGTGCGACGCCTCAAAGAAGCAGGCGCAATTATTCTCGGGAAGAATAATCTGCATGAGTTTGCTTATGGCGGGAGTTCGCTAGTCAGCTTCTTCGGCGATGTGCATAATCCCTGGAACCCCGCACACAGCGCGGGAGGTTCCTCTGGAGGGTCGGCCGTGGCGGTCGCTGCCGGCCTTTGCTATGCCGCGATCGGAACCGATACCGCGGGCTCGATCCGCGAGCCGGCTGCGCTGTGCGGTTGCGTTGGCCTCAAGCCCACGTATGGCCGCGTCTCTGCGCGTGGAGTGATTCCGCTCTCCTGGTCGCTTGATCATGTTGGGCCGCTGGCCGCGACCGTTGCCGATACTGCTGCCGTCTTGCAAGCGATTGCGGGATACGATGCGCTCGATGTAAGTAGTGCCGACGTTCCTACCAACGATTACGTTTCGGCCTTGCGCACGAACGAAGAAGAAGATACAGACACAAAAGCTCTGCGCATCGGCATTCCACGCGCGCACTTTTATGACGACCTTGACGATGAGGTTCGCGCTGCGGTGGAAGAAGCTCTTGCACGGATCGCTACGTTCGTGGCGGAGGTTCGCGAAATACAGATCGAAGTTCCGACTGATCGAACCGTGCAGAACGCTGAACCCTATGCAGTCCATGCCGAGGACGCTGCCCGGACGCCAGATCTCTACCAGCCGGAAACTCTGCGGCGCATCCGTACCGGCGAGAAGTATTCCGCAGCGGAGTATATCCGGAGTCGCCGCGCACTCGATGAGCAACGGCGCCGGGCTCGAGACTTCTTTACCGATGTCGATCTGCTGATCACGCCCACAATGCCGACGCCCGCGCCCGCAATCGCCGATCTGAAGAAATATCTCGACGCGCTTCGCCCCGCAGAACTCAAGCTGCTGCGCAACACCCGCCCGTTCAACGTCTGGGGACTGCCCGCAATCTCAGTCCCCTGCGGCTTCACGAAAGCCGGCCTGCCGATTGGCTTGCAGATCGCGGGGCTGCACTGGCGGGAGGATTTGGTCCTGAGACTCGCGCATGCTTACGAGCAGGCTACGGAGTGAGCGAATGGCCGTCCAGAAATTACGTAGCCCCGGACGCCTTCGTCCGGAGCCCCATCGCGAGTAGGCCAGTTCTTGCCTGCCGCCGAGAAAAGCTAATGAGTGTTCGAGATTTGTCATTACCTACCCTGAAGTCCGATGCGGCGTCCCAGATCGGAATTTCTCCTAATAATTGTTCGGGGTTGATCCAAAAACGGTTAGGTTGACCGTTAAAGTGACAAGAGAGCCGGCCAAGTTAGTTAGCTAACATTACTGTCGTAATCTGTGGAAGCGGTTTTTCTTTGCGACCGCGATTACGGCTTACTAATGTTGGGATGTCCGACTTCAGTAGCAGTTAGGAGTAAAGCATGACGGACCCTACCATTACGTGCCCGAGCTGCGGCACCGAAATCAAGCTTACGGAATCACTAGCAGCACCCCTTATCGAACAAACCCGTCGCGAATATGAGGCGCGACTAACGAAACAGGCATCCGATGTTGCCACTAAAGAACAATTGCTAGCCAAGCGAGAAACCGCATTGCGGAACGAGAAAGAAAGCATCGACGCGTTAGTTGCCGACAAACTAAAGCTGGAAAAGGCCAGGATCGCAGCGGACGAGGCGAGAAAGGCAAAATTGGCCTCCGCGCAAGATATAGATGAGAAGAATGATGAGATCGCTAGCCTCAATCGACTTCTTGAACAAAACAACTTGAAACTCGGTGAGGCCCAGAAGGCCCAAGCTGAGCTGATTCGGAAGCAGCGAGAGCTTGACGATGCGAAACGAGAAATGGAGTTAAAGATTGAGCAACGGGTCCAGTCATCGCTCGGGACCGCAAGGGAGCAGGCGAAGAAAGAGGCGACCGAAGGATTCAAACTGAAAGTGGCGGAGAAGGAACAAACAATTACTTCTATGCGAAAGCAAATCGAGGAACTCAAACAAAAGGCGGAGCAGGGATCTCAGCAATTACAGGGGGAAGTTCAGGAGCAAGAACTCGAGTCCGTGTTAACAGACCACTTTCAGACCGATAGAATCCAGCCCGTCCCGAAGGGCGAGTTTGGCGGTGATGTTCTCCATGAAGTATTTGGCTTACAAAACAAGAGCTGCGGGACGATTCTCTGGGAGTCTAAAAGGACAAAGAACTGGAGCGATGGTTGGCTTGCGAAACTGAGAGACGACCAACGCGAGGCGAAAGCTGATGTCGCGGTCCTGGTAAGTCAAGCTCTGCCGAAAGATCTCGATTCTTTTGGATTGATTGAGGGCGTTTGGGTCATACCAATTCGCGCGGTTGTGCCGGTGGCGTCGACCTTGAGGCACATGCTCGTCGAAATAGCACTCGCCCGTCAAGGTGCGGAAGGACAAAACACCAAAATGTCCCTTATCTACCAATATCTAACTGGATCCGGTTTCCGGCAAAGGATCGAAGCGATTGTTGAAGCATTTTCAAATATGGGCGAAGACCTGAACAAAGAAAAGAAGGCGATCATGAAGCAGTGGGCAAAGCGTGAGCAAGAGATCGAACGTGTTATGCGGGCCACTGTATCAATGTATGGAGACCTTCAAGGAATTGCTGGCAAGACCCTCCTTGAGATTGAAGGCCTCGACCTTAAACAGCTAGAGGCTGCAGCAGGCGACTAGATAGCCCTCCTTCCAATCTGCGAGGTCTTAGCTAGGGGCGGACGAAGGCGTCCGCCCCTACGTCCTAATCATGCATCCCGCAGCCTTTACACAGTGCGCATATCAAGCCGCTTGCCCAGAACTTTCAGGGCTGCGGCGATGCCGTCGATGCGGGAGGTGTGCTGGACATTGGTGAGGCGGTTGACTTCCTGCGGTGTGGTCTTGAGTCGCCGCGCCAATTCCGCGGGACGCACGCCCTGCAGGATCATCTCATTGAGCAAAAGAATTTTGGCGGAAAGGCTTGCGGGAAGTTCAACCACGGGTTGTCGCGGCTTGGCCTTGGAGGGCAACGGCACGGCGCGATGGTCTTCAAAGTAGAAGTCAAGAGCGGTTTCGAGAGCGTCCCTGGCCGCTGCCAGAGCCTCGGTTTCAGTCTCCCCCTGCGTGATCGCTTCGGGAATATCTCTAAAGGTGGCGACGAATCCGCCGCCGTCGCGCTTCAATGTAACTGGGTATAGAAACACCGTGCGTACCTATTTCAAGCCGAGTTGCTTTTTAATAGCCTCGACGAGACCCTTCTTGAGTTCGGAGTTGTGCATCGGCAAAACAGACTGCCTTCCGTTTAGATAGACCTTAAGGTGAGAACCTTTGCCGGCCTTGAAGACCGCTCCCTGTGCCGCGAGCCAACGCTTGAACTTCTTACTCGTCACTTTGCTTTACCTATTATAAACAATATTGTTTATATCGACAACCGTAGCGTCGGGATCGTTTGTCTCAATCCACACTCCTAACATCATCCGGCAGTATCAGCACGAACGAACAGTTGCCAGCCGCCATCGAGCAGGAGAGAGTTCCGCGACGCAGGATCTTCACGGGAGTGTCGTCGGGAAACGTGAGATGGTAGTCGGCGGTGCGCAGGGCATCGGTGAAGATTTTAAGTTTCTCCTCGCCGCTGACGAACTTTACGCCCTCCACCGTAGCCGCGGAGCCTGCGCCGCGACTCAGCAGGAAGAAGAAATCGGCAGTGCCGGTTTCTTTCGCAACTTTCCCCAGGTCGATGGTGCGTGCCCGCGGCAGTTCGTCTTTATATTTCGCGACTGCGGCATCTGCCTGAGTGTTGCCGCCAGCCAATGCCGCCAGGCGATCATGCGTCTCCGGAATCGGCCGCAGCCCGCTCATTGCGAGCGCGTAAGTGCGCAATGCCGAATCTTTCTTGCCTTGCTTTTCGTAAATCTGCCCGAGATGGTCAGCCACCTCGCCATGCTCGCCCAATCCCCACGCCGCGGCGACAAACTTTTCGGCCATGGGCAGATTGCCTTCAGTGAAGTAAACCCAACCCAGCGTATCCCAGTAAGCGATGAGCGACGGCGTTAGCGTCAGATCCTGGGGCGTGAGCCTGTCAAGAGACAAATTGCGCAACGCCGTCGCCGTGGCCGAGACAGCCGACTCCGCATACTGCAGCGCGCGGTCCAGATGCGTCTGCTTCAACGAAAGTTGATACGCGATGTTGTTCCAGATCAGCGGCGTGGCGGAAAGCTCAATCGCATGGTCGAACGTGGCCAGCGCCTTGTCATCCTGCCCGAGGTTCAAATAGGCATCGCCCAGACTCACCTGCAACTCAGGGTTGCCCGGCGTCAACGTGACAGCTTTCTCGAGTTCCGGCGCGGCTTCCGCATACTTGTGCCACTCGGAATACATCGCACCCAGATTGGCGTGGGCAAACTTGTCCAGCGGACTGATTTCAATCTGCTTGCGGAAGGCGGTCACCGCGTCGTCATACTTGCGCTCCTGCCAGTAAGCGCGCCCCAGCGCGTTGTAGGCAAATTCATCGTAAGGATTGATCTCAATCTGCTTGTTCAGCGCGGCGATCGCCGGGTCGTTTTGTCGACTCCCGAGGTAAGCCTCCGCCAGCAAATACCAAACATATTTGTTCTTCGCGTCTACTTCCGTGGCGCGTTTCAGAACCTGGATTGCCAGTGGGAGATTGCCGTTCGCGATGGCCGCCCGTCCGCTTTCGATCAGATCGTCGGCTTTCATATCCTTCGGCGCGGTCGGAGCGCCCGCTACTGTGTTCTCGACCGAAAGGAACTGGCCGAGGTCCGAAGCAACTGCTCGGCGAAACGATTCATAATCCGCGGCGCGTGGCGCGGGCAATTCATCCTGCCGAATTACCAACGTTCTTGCAGCTTGCAGCGTGTTGCCATCGAGTGTGTAGGTCGCTTCGTATTCGGCATAGTCGCGCTTAAGAGAAAACGGCAGAGGCGGGTGCGCCGTGTACTTCGTGGGTAATTCGAGCTTGATCTTGTAGGCGTACGACGCTTTGGGTCCGAGCTTGAGCCTATCGGCGTCGGCATCGTCGTCGCCATCGCCAAGCGCCGGCAGATTGAACTGGCACAGCGGAAGCAGCAAGTCGGATTTCTTCTTCGACCAATCCAGAAAGTTCGGGTGCGCGACGTCGTAGGACATGGTAAAGGACTCACGAGTCGCGGCCGGATCGCTGATTTTCACATTCGTGACGTCGCCCGCTCCGGCGTTGACGTTTTCGATCACGCGCTGCCACTGCGACTCGGGAAAACGGCGGAAGACCGAACGCAGCATCAGCTCTTCATCGCCGCGGAAAGTGTAGCGCACGTGCGCTTCCAGCTTGCCGATCTCATTAATCCGCGCTTCGACATCAGCCACTTCGGTATCCGGCATGGGAGTATCGGCTGGCGTTTGTTCAAGGTGAGGCGTGCCGGAAGCAGGAATCACCAGCGCCTGCTTCTTTCGCAGTGTGTAAGCCAGCAGCCGGAACGGCGCCACTTCGCTGGTGGTATCCATCCAAACTTCTTCGTTGGGCATCGTCAACAGCGTGATGACGTGATCGAACTGCGCAGGCGACGGCACATCAGGATCAAGCTTGCGGGTGGAATTGATCAGCACGGAGGACGCATGCAGCCCTTCAGCTTCGAGCAATGATTCCAGCAGCGTGTGTTTATCTTTGCAGTCGCCGTACTGGTTGTGCAGAACGTCTCCCGCCGCGTGTGGCTGATAGCGGCCCGCCCCCAATGACAGGCTGACATAGCGAAAATTTTTCGCGACGAAATCGTAGAGCGCCTGCACTTTGTCCAGCTCGTTGTCGAGGCCTTTTGTCAGCTCAGCCGCCTTGGCGCGGACTTCGGGCGTAGGTACGCGCCGGTCTTTTTCGAGTCCCGCATACCACAACCCCACCTGCTCCCAACTCACGAACGTGGTCAGTTGAACGTCGGGACGGTCCTCGCTGGGCTTCTTCTTTCTTTTATCATTTCTATCTCTGCTCTTTTCGTCCTTGTCGTCGTCTTCGCGCACAAGGTGCGAACTCGTCCAGTGGTAGACGCGCCGCCCTTTCTCAGTAGAAATCTTCGGATCTATCCCCGGCTTGTTCTTCATTTCGAGCGGCCGGTCGGCAGGAACATCGAGGTCGAGTTCTTCATCGAGCATGATGTTGCTCTTGTCGAAGTCGTAATCCGTCCAGAATTGGCCGGCGGCCAAAGGCGTGTGAATCCCCGTGACTACGTCGTATTCCAGCACCTCTCCCGGTCGCAGGCCGGGCACGGTAATGTGCTTCTGGCGGTAGTCGGTGTAGACCGGAGCTTCGTTTTGCACCGGGGCACTGAGATCCTGCACCGCATCGTCGCCCGCTTTGACTATGCTGCCATCAGCTTTGATCACGCGGACGTAAGGAATCTCCACGCGTTCATTGGCGGAGTTGTAGCCCACCTGAATCTGCCCCCATTGCTGAACTCCGGCCTCGCTTTGCACCCTGACGCGAGCCACGGTCTCCCGGCTGCCCGTGCCGTCATTTTCAAACCGGTAGCGGGAGTGGTATTGCTCGATAACAAACGCCTCCTGCGCATAGTCGTGTTTGGATTCTTCTGACTTGGAGGCCGCGGCGTCCGCGGGCTTTGCTTCGCTCGACTTCGTTCCCTTCTTCGCTTTCGCGGGAGTGGGTGGGGCAGCGGGCGTGGCGGGCTGCCCGGCTTGCGAGAGGATGGTTGACGGTGTGGCCAAGACGAAGGCAAAGCTAACGACGAGCGAAAGAAAAGAACGGCGCATAGGCTAATAGTAAAGCCTGTACTGGCTGTATCGCTTGAACTGTCCCGGCTGCGACACTGGATCCGGGAACGTATCCCAATCGACCCCATTTGTTGCAGCTAGAAGGCCTTCGCGATTAGCCAGAAAAGCTAACGAATTTACCTTGACCCGTTACTTGTTCGCCAACTAACGTTCTTCTTGATAGTTGGGGGCCCCGATTGTTCACAGTCTAAGGAGGCCAAAGTGAAAAAGACAAAGACCACAAAACTCGAAATCAAGAAAGTGACTCTGCAAAACCTGGATGAACCTACGTTGGATGCGATGGCCGGTGGCTGTTGCCCTACTATCCCCTGTATCACTAAACAGGAACAGGACACCTGTGTGACCTGCACCCAACATACTTGCGTCAAGTGCTAACCATTTAAATTGTGTCACCTGCGAAGCTGGGAGCCCTGAGGAATATATCCCAAGGGCCCCTTTCGCTGCCACAAAGGGCCTCCGCTATTCGCAAGAAGCGGCTAGAATTTACCTTGACCTGCTGCCTGTCGGCTAACTAGCATTTGTCTTGTACTTGGGGCCCCTAATTGTTCACAACCTAAGGAGGCCAAAGTGAAAAAGACCAGGACCACGAAACTCGGGATAAAGAAAGTGACTCTGCAAAACCTAGATGAACCTACGCTGGATGCGATGGCCGGTGGCTGTTGCCCTACAGTCACCTGTGACACTCTTTGCGGTCAGCATACCTGTGTGACTTGTTTTCAGCATACCTGCGTCAAGTGCTAACCATCGGATTGTGTCACCTAACAAACTAGGGGCTCCTGAGGAATGCATCCAACGGGCCCCTTTTTCCTAACTCGTGCCGTCCCGCCGCCGCACCTGCGATTAGGATCACATTTCCTTGTTCGCCAGCCCCAAAATCGTAGTAAACTTTCTGCCCAGATAGTCCTGTCCGGCCATGTCGCCAGGCAGGCGTGACGCATAATGTACTTGCGCCACGATCCTTCCGTTCGGAGGTTTTGCATGGAAGATCGGGCCCCTGTCGTCTCCTCAGGTTCTCAACAGTCCCCTCAACAAGCTACTGGCAGACATCGCGAAGGCCGCGGTGCCTGGGTTCTCACCGCCTACGGCATTTCTGGATTAGCACTTTTTGGCGTACTGGCATATTTCTTCTCGGACTTTATCGCTCACTAGTTGGCGCACGCGTTGTCGAACGGGCGTGCGCGTCCGTGGAGCATGGAGAGCGTGTATTTAATCTTTCCGTCTTCTTGAACAGCATTACGCTACCCAATCGGGGTCCCCTTTCAACGTGTTACAATTAGCGGCCTTAGAAGCTGCTGCTTCCTGAGGCGACCAGCGTTTCCCCACGCCCGAGTACTTGAGCAAAGAACCGAGCGGACTGCCCGAAAGAAAAGAGATACTGCAACAAACCGTGGCTAAACCCTCCACGTCCGCTACTGCCCCCGTCACCTACGCCGACGCCGGTGTCGATATCGACCGGGCCAACCGCACCAAGCAACGCATCAAGTATTTGGCGCACAAGACGTTTACCCGCGGCGTGCTCAGCGAGATTGGCGGCTTTGGCGGCCTCTTCGCCGTGGACAAAGCGAAGTATGTCGATCCTGTGCTGGTCTCGAGCGTCGATGGGGTCGGAACCAAGCTGAAGATCGCATTCGAGATGGGCCTGCATTCCACGATTGGTGCCGACCTGGTGAACCATTGCGTGAATGACATTGCTGTACAAGGCGCCGCGCCGCTGTTCTTTATGGACTATCTGGCCACGGGAAAACTCGAGCCGCAGATCGCGGAAAAAGTCGTGGAAGGTATCGCCGACGCCTGCAAGCACAACGGCTGCGCGCTGATTGGCGGCGAGACCGCCGAGATGCCCGGTTTCTATCCTGACGGCGAGTACGATCTCGCTGGGTTTATTGTGGGCGTGGTGGAACGCGACCGCATTATCACCGGCAAGGACGTGCAGATCGGCGATGTCATTCTCGGCATGCCCTCCAATGGCCTGCACACCAACGGGTATTCTCTGGCTCGCAAGCTGCTTTTCGAAGTCGCTCACTATTCGCCCGAGACTTACGTGAACGAGATCAAGAACAAGGTCGGGAACGAACTGATGCGCACCCACAAAAGCTACTGGCCGGCGCTGAAAAAGCTCCTCGATGCGCAATGCGTCTCGGCGCTGGCTCACATTACCGGCGGTGGCATCACTGAAAACCTGCCGCGAGTTCTGCCCCGCGGCACGGCTGCGATCATCGAGCTCGGCTCCTGGCCGGTCATGCCTCTATTCGAGCACTTGCGCGAGCTGGGCAATGTTCCGCAGGAAGAGATGCTGCGAACTTTCAACATGGGACTGGGCATGCTGCTGATCGTTCCCTCCGCGAAATTCAAGAAGGTACAAACGGTGTTAGAGCGCGTTGGCGAAAAGGCTTTCACCATCGGTCGCATCGTGAAAGGCGAACGCAAAGTCATCTACAGTTGAACGAAACTTTCGATTGCTGATTTCGAAGTGCCGTTCAATCGACAATCAGCGATTAGACAATCAGTAATCAAAAATAGACAATGCGCTCCCTCGGCATCCTTCTCTCCGGACGCGGTTCAAACTTCGTCGCCATCGCTGATAGCATCGACGCCGACCGCATTCCTGACGCACGGATAGCCGTTGTAATCTCGAACAAAGCGGATGCTCCGGGTATCGCGACCGCACGCGATCGTGGTTTGGATGCTCTGGTAGTTCCATCGAAAGGTAAGGTGCGCGAAGAACATGACCGCGAAGTGGTCGCCGCTCTGAAGCAACACAAGGTTGACTTGGTCTGCCTTGCAGGCTACATGCGCCTGCTTTCGCCTTGGTTCGTGCAGCAGTTTCCGCGGCGGATTCTCAACATCCATCCTTCGCTGCTCCCGGCGTTTCCTGGGCTCGAGGCACAGGAGCAGGCCTTCGCCTACGGAGTGAAGATTTCCGGATGCACGGTGCATTTCGTCGACGAAGAATTCGATCACGGTGCGATCATCGTGCAAAAGTCCGTCGCTGTGCTTGATGGCGATGATGAGCACACCCTCGCCGAGCGCATCCTCGAGCAGGAGCACATCGCCTACAGCGAGGCCATCAACCTAGTGCTGAATGGAAATTTCGAGATTGTTGGGCGCAGATTGAAGGAATCAAGTCAGAAGTCAGAATGAAAAAGTAACGGCTTACTTCTGCATTGTGCCTTCTGCATTCTTACTTTTTTCCTCTGCGTTGCTGTGACATCGATCACAGACTCCCGACGGGAGAACACACGAACATGCCACCGTGGCAAACAGTCCAGATCTGAAGGATCGGACGAAGCAATTTGCGCTTCGTATCTTGCGCTTATATCGTGAACTCCCAGCCAAAGGTGAGGCCAGAACACTCGGGAGACAAGTTCTTCGCTCGGGTACGTCGGTAGGAGCAAACTATCGTGCAGCTTGCCAGGCGCGGTCGAAGGCCGAATTTATTGCCAAGCTTGGAATTGTTCTTGAAGAAGCAGACGCGACGGTCTTCTGGCTAGAATTGCTTCTCGAGAGCGGAATCGTAAAGCACAAAAGGTTAGAAGCGCTGCTCGATGAGGCCCAACAGCTCACATCGATTTTCGTTGCATCAATCCGTACCGCCAAAGGCATCGCATCGTAACTAGGTAAAATGCAAAGTCAAGGTCAAAATGCAGATTGCAAAACTAGTGCTTTCCCGAGCGGTGCTTAACTTCTGCATTCTGAATTCTGCATTCTGAATTCTGCACTCTGACTTTTCCCTCGACCCTCTTCGCCATCCTAACAATTGCCAGCGTCTCTCCATTCGCGAGGGCCACCGACCGTTCCTCGATTGCCGTATATCCCTTAGCAGCATAAAAAGCCACGCCACTCAGCGTCGCGCCCATCTCAAGACGTGTAAAGCCTGCGGCGATCGCCGCTTCCTCACATGCGGTAAGGATCGCGCTTCCAATTCCCCGCCGCGCCCAAGCGGGATGAACAAAGAAGGCGCGAATCTTGGCCGCGTCGCGCGATGGTTCGAGTAACGAATCTTCGCGCCCGGCATACTGATCGCCCCCGTAGAGCGTCTTGCGTTTACTCCATCCACCGCAGCCGACGAGCACGGGGCTCGCACCGGGCGTGGCCTCGACCTCCGCGATAAGGTAGGTTCCATCCGCAATAAGTTGGCTGTCGACTCCGTAAACGCTCTTCAACGCGCCTTCAATCTGCGCTGGAGAATAATCTTCAGCTTGAAGCCCGCGCACCGACGCGTCAATCAACGCACGCAGCGCGGGTACGTCATCGGCTACCGCTTTTCGAACTCGAATGTTCATTTACGGGCCGAGTTCTGTTGCCTTTATTCAGTGCTTGGGTTCTCTGGTGTGCGGATCGCTTCTTTTGGTTGACGATTGTGCCGATGGCAGCGCGCACCATAAAGCTGGACCGCGTCAGACCGGCTGCTTCGGCTAAGGCATCGATCTTTGCCAACTGGCTTTCCCGTGCAGTGATATTAACGCGCACCGTTGCATCTGGGGCGTCGACGCTTACCATGAAGGCGATAGCACCGTGCCTCGCAGCATCCGTCGCGATATCATCGATCTTCGACGGTTCCGGTACTGCATCTCCATCCTCGATCATGCCCTGGATATGGAGCGCCAGTGCTTCGGCCGCCATTCTGCTAGCCTCATCGAGGGTCTTTCCGGCGGTAATGCAGCCCGGAAAATCGGGAAAGCTGACGCCGTAATCGGAATCCCGGTCCTTATGAAGATAGGCGATATATTCCATGCTCCCTACCTCTGCGCTAGGCCATCAGATCATGACGTTGGTTTGTTCACCGCAATTTGATCGCAGCCTGTTTCTCAATACTCTTCAGGGTGCCGATCGGTATGTCGCGGTTAGGGTGCGGCACCGTTACCCGTCCATTCTTGGTCGGGTGCTTGAATTGTTTGTGGCTTCCGACCTGATTGACCTCATACCAGCCGTCATCCTTCAATTTCTTTATGACGTCGCGGCTGTGCATGTTTCCTTGCGCGATCTAATTATACACACTTTATACACACTAATCAAAGAGCAATACCTAAACGGCCTTCCTCTTTGCATAAAACTTCCGCACCTTCGCCCGGTTCCCACAAACCTTCATGTCGCACCAACGGCGGCGATGATTCTTGCTGGTATCGAGAAAAAACCATTGGCAGGCCGGCGAGGAGCAGGTGCGCACCAATGCCACATCGTTTGAGGCGAGCAGGTCCGCGGCGGCACGGGCAATCGGCCAAAGGATCGCGTTGAAAGAAGATGCCGGGTCATCGAAGCGCCACACCAAATGTCCTTCCGGAAATGCTCTGCTCTCCAGCGCCTTTGGCTGAACTGCTTTTAGCTGAACCAGCTGCGAGTGCAGCGCCGCATCGTGGAGATTCGCATTGAGTTTCTCCATCGCAAGTTGTGGCGCGGTTTGCCGATTCATTAACGCGGAGAAGATCTCGTGCAATGCTTCACGAAGGTCGCGGGCACGACGCACTGCATCATCGGCTTCATCGGACATGAGGCGAACCCGCTCGGACAAGTCATGAAGTTGCTTGGGTGTGAGTATCCCGGTGTCCTCTGCGAAGTGCGCAAGATCGTGGTAGTTCTCGAGCAATTCCTTCGGTTCGCTGTCTGGACGGTTGTCCAGCGTGTTGATGAAGTCGAGGCATAGATTTCCCGCGATCAGTTCGAAAAGGGGCTTCTGCGGTTTGTCCTGGGTCGTCTCGGTCATGAAATCCTGTTTCGGAACGATTATATAACCGTTAAATAACTGTTGACAAGTTACAAATATTCCCGTAAGCTAACATATAACCTTCAAAAATTAGTTTGCAGGTTAATAAGTTGCACGGAACATTTTTAATGTCTTCCAAGCCGTTAGTTGTGATGCTGGCTCGAATGCGAAGCGACAAGTTGATTAATATCGGAGGTAGACCTGTGATCGTCCCTGAATCCAAATCTGCGAGTGCACGCGACCGGAGCTACGCCATCAAGCTGGCGCTGGCTTTTGTGGCGATCTACGTCATATGGGGTTCGACGTACCTTGCGATTCGCTACGCGGTCGAGACCATTCCGCCTCTGGTGGCTGCGGGAATCAGGCACTCGATTGCGGGGGCGATCATGCTGACCTGGGCTTGGTGGCGCGGCTTTCGGCCTACGCGGCAACAGTGGTTTGCGGGATTCGTGTTGGGAGCCTTCTTCTTTTTGATCGGTCACGGAACGCTGCATTGGGCAGAGCAATATGTGGGGTCTGGTTTGGCGGCGCTGCTGATTGCAACCGAACCGATGTTCATTCTGGTGCTGGCCTGGATGATGGGACGGCAAAAGATCAGCCTGCTTAGCGCGTTCGGATTGGGGCTAGGCGTGGTTGGAGTGGCGATGCTCACCGGCGTGGAACTCACGGTGAAAGGTTCGAGCATGTGGGGATTGATGGCGGTGTTGGTGGGTTCGTTGTCGTGGTCGTTCGGAGTAGTGGTTTCACCGCGGCTGAAGTTGCCCGCCGATGCGCTGGGGCGAACGGCGTTGCCAACGATTTGCGGTGCGGCGATGCTGCTGATCGCGGCCGGTGTTACCGGCGAGTTCCAGCAGACGCACTGGTCGAGCATTGCGTTGCGGTCGGTGTTTGGTCTGGGATATCTAATTACGTTCGGGTCGGTTGTCGCGTTCACTTCTTACACGTGGCTGTTGCAGCGCGTGCCGCCGGCGCTGGTGGCGACCCATACGTATGCCAATCCGGTAGTCGCAGTGATTCTGGGATGGCTTCTGGCGCATGAGCCGTTGTCGCTACGCGTGGTGCTGGCGTCACTGGCGATTCTGGGCGCGATCGTGCTGATCCGACGCGGAGAGCAAGCGGCACAAGTGAAGGCGGTGGAGACCTCACCGCGAGTGACGGGGATTGAAGTGTCGGAGGAGTGCGCGTAAAAACCGGATGTACTCTATGAACGAGAGTCAAAATCCCCATCCTAGCCTAGCTTTGCCAAAGAATGGCGGGGCTAGGATGGGACACCCCTGAGCGAACTGAAATTTCGGGAGCGGTGCAGTTTGGCTTATGCGCCAAAGCTGAATGAACAAACTCGCCGAACTCTACCTGCGTACCCTTGCTAGCGCAGATCGCAAACCATCTCAAGCCGGATTCTTTAGCCGCTCAATCGAAGAATTTACATGTTATCGATTGAGCAGACCATTTCCTACCACCGTAAATTTATCGTCTGCTTACGTAGACCTCAGCCCCGGAGGTGTAGTCGAATGCGGTTCATGTTGTCCAGGAGCAACATCAACCATGAACTCGAAAATCAGGCTGCACCCCCGTAGCTTACTGCCCCCGACGGGCTTAGCGATGTTCGCAATCCTGGCACTGCTGGCCTCCCAAAGCAGTTTTGCCGCAAACGTGACCGTCACCAACAACTGCAGTTACACAGTGTACCCAGGCATTTATCCGGCTACCTATTCCAATGGCGGCTGGTCGATGGCTCCTGGAACTTCCGTTAGCTTTACCCTCGCCAATGGCTGGAATGGGCGCATCTGGGGCCGGCGCGGTTGCAACTCCGCCAGTCCGGCCGTCTGTACGACCGGCTCTTGCGGCGGCACGGGATTGCAATGCGCCGGCACCACGGGCGTTGCCGGGACCTCGCTCGCTGAATTCAACCTGGACGCTTCGGGTACCGACTATTACGACGTAAGCTACGTGGACGGCTTCGACAATCCCATCGGCGTCGAGGTCTCCAACTCGAGCTGCGTTTCACCAAATACCTGCACGGCGCAACCCTTGACTAGCTGCCCAAGCGGTGAGCTGGCCGATAGCAACGAGGATTGCCTAAGCCCCTGCACGGAATACGGCACCGCCCAGTTCTGCTGCACTGGAGCCTATGGCAGCAGCTCCACATGCATCGTGGGGAATTGGCCGTCGGCCCAGGAGGCGTATGTCACGAATATTCACACATACTGTCCGCATGAATATGCCTATGCCTATGACGACAGCAACGGTTTGCACACTTGCGCAACTGGGGCCAACTACACTGTGACCTTCTGCCCGAACGGTGGCGGCGGTTCCGGTCCTCCTAGCATCGTCAATGGCGATGCTTACACGATGACTCCGCAGAACGCCACCGGCTTGCGCCTCGATGACGATGGCGCGCAAACCGAAGCCGGCAACACCATCTGGGTCTATACGGCGAACGGCACGGCCGCGCAGAACTGGACCTTCAACAACAGCGGCGTCTCGCCCAGCGGTTACTACAATATGGCCACGCTCGGCCCGTATTGCCTGACGGCCTCAGGGACGGGCAGCACCTCGGCGGTGGTTCTTGATCCCTGCAACGGTTCGACTGCGCAGGCATGGGAAGCGGTTCCCTCCGGCAACTTCTACGTGTTCCACCCCGCAAACAACACAGCGAATTGCCTCGATGTGCGCGGCGATGGAACCGCCTCCGGGACTATTGTGCAGGTTTACACCTGCAACGGAGGAAACAACGAGCAGTGGGCGCTGACTCTTAACTAGCGTTTCTTGTTTTGCTGGACGGGTCCGGGACAAACTGTTCCGGGCCCGTCTTGCGGATCGCCATAGTCGACGTTTGGCGGCGAGAGGTTGGAGACATTTATGGATATTCGTACGGGCTTCAGATCCTTCGACAAACGCATGCTCTGGACTTTGCTGGCTTGCGTGACGATCAGTTTTCTATCTGCGGCCGCCGCAATCGCGCAGCAATCCTCATCCCAGCAAGAGAGTGAAGACGTCGTTACCCTGAAAAACGATGTGCAGCAGTTGAAGACGCAGCAGCAACTGATTCTTGACCGCCTCGACGAATTGAAGAAGCTATTGAACTCGAAGCGGGGCGACAATCCCCAGCTGGCGATCAAAGTACCCGATACCGTGGGCGTGGATGGCGAACGCTTCCGGGGTGAGGCGACGGCTACGGTGGCGATTATCGAGTATGGAGATATTGAGTGTCCTTTCTGCCGGCGTTTCAAGCAGGACATTTATCCGCGGATCGTCGACGATTACATCAAAACGGGCAAGGCGCGGTTCTATTACCGCGACATGCCGTTAACCTTTCACGAACATGCGCTGCCGGCTGCCCGGGCCGAGCATTGCGCCGGAGAACAAGAAAAATTCTGGGAGATGCACGACAGCCTCTTCACTGACAAGCCGGGAACCATCGGCCCAGGCGGCAGGAAGTCGATGCTGACCCAGAGCGATATCGATGAACGCGCCCGGACGCTCGGGCTCGACACGGCCAAGCTAGACGAGTGCATCGCGAGCACCCGCTACGCCGACTTGATCAAACGCAGCTCCGAAGAAGCGGCAAAGATGAACATCGGAGGCACGCCAGCCTTCCTCATTGGAACCGTCGGCCCGAACGGCAATATCATAGGCGTGAAGCCGCTCGTCGGAGCCCAGCCGTTTGAGGTATTCAAGTCCATGATTGATCCGCTGCTCACTGCAGCGCCCGCGCCGCATGCCTCGAACTCTGCGCCGAGCCCAGCGACGGATGGTGCAACAGTTCAGGCAGCGGGTAAACGCTAGCGTCAGCAGAGTGAAATCGTCGGTCCCGATCAACACTGCTATTGGGATGATTCACCGGTGGATTGCCCTAGAAACAATCCAGCTAAAAATACTCCTGACATGGCAAGCAGAATCGAAGCCGCTCTCCAAATTGTGCGGTCGTTCGCTCTTGTGAATATGGCTGCGGAAGTCTGCATGTCTTCACCGCGAGAGCCTGTGGGCGAAAGGTTAGTCTCAACGCTTGGATGAGGCTGGCGTACGAACTGTGGAACGTAGTGTCCGAGCGGAAGAACGACATGGAGGGAACGGCCCTGCCCGTCGCGCTGGTAGATCTCGCAAAGCCTTTTTCGCAGCGCCCGTGCAGTCACGCGCACGATGGGATCGACATGAGAGTCGAAGCTGGATTCTTTGCGGCCAAGAGCTTCGACGGCAATCGAGTACTCGCGGATGTCCCTGGCCGCCCCTTCGAAATACTTATTGCAGACAAAAGAAAGAAAGCGAACGAAGCTCGACGATCGACTGATTTCCGGGGAGTGGAGCAGCCACTCCAATTCTTTTTTCTCCTCCTCGAAATTGGAGGAAGAGGCAGGCACGGGATGTTGTTCGAGATCCATAAGATCCTGCAGATTTGTCCGAACCCACATCCAACGCATCAAGCTTCATTCGGCACGTCTCAGGTAGCATTCGGAAATGGAATAGTACGAGGATAGTTCCTCGAAGCGTCGCTCAAGCATCGCCGCGATGCTCCTTACGAACTCAGAACAAGCATCAGGCAATCTCCGGCAATTGCCAAAGAAAGGCCTGTCAGACCGCCTAAATCGCGCCCGGATTTTTTACAAATTCAAAACAGGTGTGACGCAGTTGCTGGCATTTAACTATCGGCGATGCCGAAGACTCCAGTCAGCCGTTCGGGTTGTGTCTGCGCATCGCCCAATGACTTTTGAGGTTTGGCGGAATGGCGAACAGGCGACCTTGCCACGCGAGCGGCATGGCTGAGAGGCCATCAATGACGCGTTCTTCTGTCCACTGCAACAGCGGACGCAGGTCGGTGCGTCCCACATCTTTTTGCAATTGCTCGACGTTCCATACGGTCAGCCGAAGCAACAGCGCGACCAACCGGTCGAGCAGGCTCAGGCGGCCGATTCCGAGAGCCGTGGCCGTCCGCTCGTCAAGCAGAGTGCGCATGAGAAACGTTGCAGGCTGGCTCCCGACCCAGGGAAAGCCCAGGAGCTCTGACATGAATGTGCGCAACGAGGCCGCCAGAGCGCAGCCTTCCTTGGTTGCCCGAAACTGGTCCAACTTGAGCCGGTCAAAGAGTGCCTGAGCCTGCGCGAAGTCGAGCGGTATAAGTTCGTCCTGAACGCCGAGCAGGTGGCCTGCGACGGCCCAGGAGTGAACATAGGCATCGCACTGGTTGTCAGCGATTTCCACTTTAAGGATGGCGAGGCTGCGCAGAATCACATAGGAAAACGTGCAAAGCGTGTACGCCAGCTGTTCCTGATTGATTGGCACCTGGTTGATCGGCACGGCAGCAGCATCGTGAGTCGCGGCGGCTAGCTGCGTCCACAATGGATCTTCCGAAGGCGAAGCCTGGAAACTCTTTGCCTTGCCGATCAAGTGCCGCATTCCCGCGTGGAGAATACGCACGCGTTGGGCGGCGACAGTCCCTGACCCTGTTTGGCTTGTGAATGCGCCCTGCGCGAGAACATCCACGATCAATTGCGCGGTTTCTATTATGCGGCGAAAGGCGCGCCTGCCTTTGAGCCGGTTGGTCACGCCTAGCACCTCTGCTTCGTTGCCGTTGATGTAACACTCGGGAAGCGACGCACAGGTGAGGGCCAGAAAAATCAGAGGGCCCTGTTCCAGAAAAAGCGCTTCGGCGATGGCGAGTTTGTTGTGGTCTGCCCAAGCCGGCAGGGCCGCGGTTGTGGTGAGGAACTGCGCGGCTTCGGGGGGCAGTTGCGACACAGGAGCATTGTCGTTGCTGTTATCGAGAAAGTGCGTAAGGACTTGGTTGACAGCCGCGACCCCATGATGCGCGAAGACTTGCGCGATCATCTGATCGGCGGGCGGATCGCCGGTTTGACGGAACTGTTGAAGCTGCGCTTCCGTCCAACTGGCGGGAGCAGAAGTCAACGACATACTCAGCGCCCAATCACGAGCGCCTGGATATTCTCCTGAATGCTGGCGCTCACATTGTTGTCCTAGGAAGTCCTAGGAAACCTGACCCGCGATGCTATCACATCGCTGATACAAGGGGCACCAGCGTCGTTTGACGGCGGAGCGAAGCTCCTCAGCCAAAACGCTTGCGTTTTAGAGCAGTTCTTGGATTATAATGATTCTCATCTAAGAGAGTATCTCCCCTGTGCCTACAGCTCACGAAGAATTTCGAGAACTGGCTTGGAAGTGTGGCTTAGCCGCCACGCACCAGCGGCAGGTCATCTATGAGGCCGTTGTGGCGGCACCGGGGCATTATTCGCCGGAGCAGGTTTACGCTGAAGTGCGGCGGCGAACTCCGTCCATCTCATTGGCTACGGTTTACAAGAACCTCCGGCTGTTCGTCGAACACGGGCTCCTGCGGGAAGTGAGCCCCCATGCTTCCACGTTGCTGGTGGAAGGCAATCTTGAACCCCATCATCACCTGGTCTGCACGCGTTGCAAGACGGTGCAGGATATTGAGGGTGACTTCGTTGACTTCAAACGGCTGGCTCGGCAAGCACCGGGCGGCTTCGATTTAACGCAGCCGCTGGTGGAGGTATTTGGAATCTGCCGGCGATGCAGTGCCAAAAACGCAAAGACAACTTCATAAGCGAAAAAGGAAAGAGGACTTATGTCTGAAGAAAAGCAGGTACTGGCTGGCGTGCCTGGCCCCGGAAATAAGGAGCCAGAAGTATCACCCGAATCTAAATGCCCGGTAGTCGGCAACGGTCGCAGACAGGCACCAAACTGGGCGCCGACGAATGCGGACTGGTGGCCGAATCAACTCAACTTGAAGGTGCTTCACCAGAACTCCCCGCTGTCCGATCCCATGGACAAGGAATTTGATTACGCGAAAGAATTCAAGAGCCTCGACCTGAATGCGGTGATCAAGGACCTGCATGCCTTGATGACGTCGTCACAGGATTGGTGGCCAGCCGACTTTGGCCACTACGGTGGGCTTTTTATTCGTATGGCGTGGCACAGCGCTGGCACCTACCGCATCGCTGATGGCCGCGGCGGGGCTGGTGCCGGGCAACAACGTTTTGCGCCCCTCAATAGCTGGCCGGATAACGTGAACCTCGACAAGGCGCGGCGGTTGCTCTGGCCCATCAAACAGAAATATGGGCGGAAAATCTCTTGGGCCGACCTCATGATTCTCGCGGGCAATGTGGCCCTCGAGTCGATGGGATTCAAGACGTTCGGTTTTGCCGGCGGTCGCCCGGATGTCTGGGAGCCTGAAGAGTACGTCGATTGGGGTCCGGAGATGGAGTGGCTGGGAGATAAACGTTATAAAGGCGATCGTCAGCTCGACAATCCTCTCGGCGCGGTGCAGATGGGCCTGATTTACGTGAATCCGGAAGGACCCAACGGAAAGCCGGATCCAATCGCTGCGGCACGAGATATTCGAGAGACGTTCGCGCGCATGGCAATGAACGATGAGGAGACGGTTGCGCTCATCGCCGGCGGGCACACCTTTGGCAAGACCCACGGCGCTGCCGATCCTAAAAAGTATGTTGCCGCGGAGCCCGAGGGCGCCTCACTCGAAGAGCAGGGTCTCGGCTGGAAAAATACTTTTGGCAACGGCCACGGCGGCCACACCATCAGCAGCGGCCTCGAAGTCACCTGGACCGCCACTCCTACGAAGTGGAGCAACAACTTCTTCGAAAATCTGTTCGGCTATGAGTGGGAGCTGACAAAGAGCCCGGCGGGTGCGCAGCAGTGGACACCGAAGAATGGCGCAGGCGCCAGAACCGTGCCGGATGCGCACGATCCCTCCAAGCGTCATGCTCCATCGATGCTGACAACGGACCTCGCCTTACGGTTCGATCCAGCTTACGAAAAAATCTCACGGCGCTTTTTCCAGCATCCGCAGGAGTTCGCAGACGCGTTCGCCAAGGCGTGGTACAAGCTGACGCACCGCGACATGGGACCGATCTCTCGCTACCTTGGCCCGCTTGTTGCAAAGGAGCCGCAGCTGTGGCAGGATCCTGTTCCCGCAGTGGATCATCCACTTATTGGGGAGCAGGACATTGCAGCTCTGAAGACTAATATCCTCGCCTCCGGACTGTCGATCTCCCAACTGGTCACGACTGCCTGGGCATCGGCGGCGACCTTCCGCGGCTCAGACAAGCGCGGTGGGGCAAACGGGGCACGCATTCGCCTTGTCCCGCAAAAGGATTGGGACGTGAACCAGCCGACCGCACTGGCGAAGGTGCTTGGAAAGCTGGAGTCGATCCAAAAGGAATTCAACAGTTCGCAATCCAACGGCAATAAAGGGAAGAAGGTTTCGCTGGCTGACATAATCGTTCTCGGCGGCAATGCGGCCGTTGAGGAAGCTGCGAAAAAGGCCGGGCACAGCGTGAAGGTTCCCTTCTCGCCGGGCCGCACCGATGCCTCGCAAGAGCAGACCGATGCGCACTCATTCGCCCCGCTGGAGCCGACCGCAGACGGGTTCCGCAACTACTTCCGGATCGGACACGTGAAATCGGCGGAAGAGCTGCTGGTCGATAAGGCGCAGTTGCTGACCCTGACTGCTCCCGAGATGACGGTGCTCGTCGGCGGCCTGCGCGTACTGAATGCTAACTACAAGCAGTCGAAAGACGGCGTGTTCACCAACAAGCCAGAGACGCTGACGAATGATTTCTTCGTCAACCTGCTCGGCATGAATACGGACTGGAAGGCCTCCACTACTTCGGAAGGCGTGTATGAGGGGCATGATCGCGCGACGGGCGAGATCAAGTGGATTGGGACCCGCGTCGATCTGGTTTTTGGTTCAAACTCCCAGCTCCGGGCAATCGCGGAAGTCTATGCCTGTGACGACTCGAAGGAGGCGTTTGTGAAGGACTTCGTGGCTGCATGGAGCAAAGTGATGAACCTCGATCGCTACGACCTTGCCTAAACTGGTTGGGTGGACTAAAGCGATTCGTGTTAGGAAATTGAGGGCGAGCCTTAGGGCTCGCCCTTTTCCTGGATCACTTTGATTTGAAAACCCCGGGAACATTCCGTCTCTCCTAGTTTTCTCCGCTTTCAAGGTAAGGCGGGCTAGGTTCCCCCTGATCGAATGGACAACGTCTTGAAAGATCACGGGTACCCTCCGAGAGCTTAGTCAAGGCACTCGCCTACCGTCTACTTCGATCTTGGGAGTCTTCCCGATGCCCATAGCCATTGGATGACGCCAGCGAGTGCGACCGCGACCGGAACAGCCCATAGGCAGGCCGCGAACTTTTCGGTCCGGAGATACACGAGAGCAATCGTGAGGGTGCCTACAATTATGGCGTTCACACTCATGACCAGCCTGGCAAGCCATCCCACCCGTAATGGTGGGTGTGGTGAATGGCAGCCAAGAGGCCAACGTGTCGCAAGCGGCTCCGGCAATGCCGGATATATTTTCCCCGGGCAACGGAGGAAGCAGTTGCGGATCTGATCGAGCCCTTCCTTGTAGTCGTCACTAACGCGGTCGCGCTTATTAATTCTTCCAAGAGTCATCCCCCCAACCACGAGGAGAAAAATCAATCCACCCGTGGCCGCGTTGGCAATCCGCTCCGGGTGATTACTGAAAAGCCCTTTGTCGGTGGTCGCCAAGACTCCCAAACCACCAAATACGGCAGTTACGAGTCCTAAGAAGAACTGCAAACGTCTCTCTCCCAATTCTTCGTTCCGCCAGAAGGCATCCCGAAGAGACGCATGCTCGGCAAGAAGATATTCCTTGAGTACATCGGTTGGAAGTGACGTTAATTCGTGAGCGGTCGACGATTCCATACTCGTACCTCCTTAGAGCGTCTCTTGAATATGGCGCGAGAGTAACTCAGGGTAGCCGTAACAACTTGCATTCCCGCGAGGGATAGGTTCTGCACTACCACGTAGTGGTTCCAGCGTTTCAAAGCAGAGCGAGAATACGGGCGCCGCGCGTTCAGGTAGATGCACCTCGACCAATTCTGCTAGCCAATTTGGGTAGATCGCTCGACCTTCGACTTCGCCGAGCAGAATTTCGACAGGAGCCTGGATTCTCTTCTTATGAACTTTCACTTGCTTGAAGGAAATTCCAAGGTCGCTCAACATGGCTTCCGCGCCTTCAATGGGGGTTCCCTTGCGCTGTGGCTTGGCCGGAGCCGATCCTCTAAGTGCGGTAGCAAAGCGAAATGCTTCCAAACTATTCCACTCTTCGATCACAATCTTCTCCCACAATTCCCAGCCGTCAAGACGCCGGTGGAGAATCTTGATCTCGAATACGCCGCCCCCCCGTAGCTTCAGGCCGATGTCTACACGATCTTTGAGAACAACGTAAAGATCGGGTCGTTCCTCGATCGATTGGGAGGTGTGCTTTACGTATTCCATCCCCCGCAGCCAATCCGTTTTCCACCAATCCGGTTCTGAATCCCAAACCAAACGGTACTCCCACATGGACCGCCCTCCTGACAGTTCGGAGAAAAATCGAAGTTGTATCCCGTTATCGCTCCAGCTGCTCCGCCTACGATGGGCGATCATTATATCCGCGAATCTGGTGCCCGTCGCTTTCGCAACACCCAGGTGGTCATGCAGCGATGGTCCTGGACGATCGTCGTCTTTAGAGGGTCGACTAGGATCGCGTTCATTTCCTCGGTGAGTTCCAGAAGCATCTTTTCATCCACGAGGAACCAGACCGAACCATCGCCAACGACGTAGCGGTTACCTCCTGCCGGCTCGAAGTCCATTCCGATCCTGGAACCCAAGCGGCAGAAAAGCATGCCACCTGGCCTGAGGACACGCCACATCTCCGCCAGCATTTTTTGGAAGTGATCCTCATCTCGCGCAAAGTGGAGCACGGAGTTGCAGATCACAACGTCAGCGAATGAGTCCGGGAAGGGGATCCGCTCGATGAGCCCCACTTGAAAATTTTCGGCAGGAAGTCCGGTTTCCAGAGACGCAGACAAACTACGCACGTGTTCTACCGCTTCGCGGCTTGCGTCCAGTGCAAATATCTCGCAACCTTCTCGCAAGAGATGGACCAGATTGCGCCCGTACCCGCAACCGGCGTCAAGCACGCGCATTCCCGGGCCGATATTTCCCCTAAGAATTTGATCGAAGACGTAGATATCGATCTGTCCGAACTGTTCCTGAACATTCGAAGGCATGCCTAACCATACTGGGTTTAACGCCGAAAAGTCTTTGAGCTACGACGTTGAGCAGGGGAAATTCTACTATCGCGGTCCAAGCCTTGCTGATGGTTGGCGACCGTACGCGGCCAGCCAACCTAGAAAGAGCGAACAGGTGAATCGAGCCTAGCTGCCGGGCGTATTCACGTGCCGGCTAAGGGCAGCCGTTAATCGTTCTTCGAGCGCCCGATCTTCCGCAGACTGGATTGGTCGAGTGGTAGCATGCATTCCGTACGTAGCTAGCCAACCCACGCAGGCCAGCATTCCGCACCAGCCGAGGGTTCTCACGATGGCGGCGATGGTGGTGTCATATTCCAGCAGGCCGAGGCTGGAAAAAATCGCGTTCCAGTCGTGCCGAGCGAACTCTGGGTCGCCAGTGGTCACGAGCGGCAAAATCATGGCGCGCGCGTCAGCCATATAAGTTGCGGTGTAGAGCCAGTTCTCAAAGAAGAAAAACGCACAGAAAATGAACGACGCTGGCTGGCGCTGATGGAAGAAGTAAGCCGCCAGTAGCAGCGGCACCATCCATTGCAGAATCGTTCCGCCCCAGAGCCCCATCGTCGATCCGAACCAGCCGAACAACAGGTGTCCTCCCTCATGTACGACAAGATTTGCCGAATCGATGAAGAGATAGCCGCCGTGCATTTGGAACGCATACACGAGAAAAAGCAAGTAGAAGGCGAGCCACGCTCCAACGGCCCAACGCGAGATCGGACGCCATGCTTCGCGCGCGCCCGAGAGGTCCAGGATTGAACTTACGAATTCGTTCATTTCGAGGGCAAGTGTAGGCGGGCTCCGCATGGGTAACAAGATTACGCCGGTACGCGTTTCTGCCGACGATGGTGGCGCACACTGCGCGTTCAGTCACGTGCAACCTGCTGCGAAAGCATGGCATCGCAGAGAAAAGTGGCGGGAACCAGTGCGGCAGCGTGCTCTGATCTGAAATCCTGAAACCTCGAACTGCGATAACCTGGTTCTTCACGCTTCCGCAATGGTCCCCTTTTTTCGTCCATTGACCGTATGATAGGGTGTTCCGTTTCGCGCCGAATTCTTTCCGGCGAACCAGTATTATTGTTCTTCGTTTTCAAATTCTCTCAGGAGTCACGGATGCTCCAAAAAGCATTGGTACTGCTATTGGTTCTGGCGGGCATTGCCAGCTGCATAAGCTGCGGCAGCACTACGAGCCATTATGTCTTCGTTGCCCTGCCGGCCGGCAGTCAAGTTGGATCCTACCGGGAAGACCCGAACTCCGGCGTGCTGACCCAAATCGCTGGAAGCCCGTTCCCTGCAGGCGATGGGGCCGAGTCGATGGTCATCCATCCATCTGGGAAATTCCTCTATGTTGCGAACCCCGGTGACGCTGAAAACGATATCTCCCTCTTCACCATCGCCAGCGACGGAACTTTGACCGAAGTGACGCCGCGGTTTTCCGTTGCGCCCCTTGGTTCGCAGCCCCAGCTTCTGGCGATGGATCCCTCGGGCAACTTTCTTTATTGTCTGAATGTCGGATCGAATAACATCTCGGTTTTTTCGATCGATAGCAGCGCTGGCGCGCTGACACCGGTGACGGGGTCTCCGTTTTTTCTCGGTCTGGCTCCGCAGTATATGGTCTTGGCGCCATCCGGCAACTTGCTCTACGTCGCCAGCTCGGTGGGCACTGGACAGTCTCTTGGAACGATCGAAGGATTCAGCGTTAATTCCGGGGTGCTGACGCCGCTGGGCGTTACTCCCAGCGATGGAGCGAATCCGTCCGGGCTCGCGATCAATCCGAAGGGCACTTTTCTCTACGTTGCCAATAAGAGTTCGAACACGATCTCCATTTTTGCGATCAGTTCCACTGGCGGTTTACAAGAAGTTTCCGGATCTCCTCTCAATGACGTCGATCAAGGTCCGGTGAACCTGATTATCGATCCGACAGGAACCTATCTCTACGTCGCGAATCAGGGCTCTGCGAATGTTGCGACCTACTCGCTTGACGCCACCACGGGCTTTCCGACAGCGATTGCTGATTCCCCGTTTGCCGCTGAGGGAAATCCCAGTTTTCTCGCCTTGGACCCGACCGGCAAATATCTCTATGTAGGAAATCAGCCCCCGGGTACTCCTGGAATCGAGGCCTTCGGCGTCGCCAACGGCAGCTTGAATACCATTTTCACCTATAAGACGGGAAACACGCCAAATTCAATCGCCGTGTTGAAATAAATTCAATTTGCCGATGTCCGCGCCATTTCGCGGCGAGTGCCGCGAAGTTTGGGGATTCGAGGGCCGGATTTTCTCCCGGCCTCGATTCCTTATGGGACGAAGAGCGCGTGAATTTTTTGGATAGAAAGGCAAACAAAAGTCGCGAACTCTGCGACAATACGTGAGCTGGCACCGGTCACCCTGGGTGCGACCGCAACGGAGCCTGATATCGAAACTGCAAGTAGGCTTGGATTCGGTTTTGCCATGGTGATAGGCTGCCAGTCTGCACCTAGGAGCCAGAATCCATGAGGATCGCAAGCTCGTCGAGCGCATTTCCAAAACATTACTATACGCAGAAAGTTCTTCTGGAGCGCCTCCAGGACTATTGGGGAGACCAGCTCAAGAATCCGCTTTTGCTGGCGCGGCTGCACCGCAACGTGACCGTTGACGGCCGTTACCTCGCGATCCCGGCCGAGCAGTATGTGGATATTAAAACCTGGGGCCAGGCCAACGACATCTGGATCCGGTGCGCGCAGGAACTGGGCGAGCAAGCCCTTTGCCGTGCGCTTCAAACCGCCGGGCTCGAGACGAAAGATTTGGGAGCGTTATTTTTTACGACAGTCACTGGCGTGGCAAGCCCGTCGATCGACGCTCTCCTCATCAATCGAATGAAGCTCCCGACCAATATTCGCCGCACTCCGATCTTTGGTTTGGGATGCGTGGCTGGCGCTGCAGGAATCGCGCGCGCCGCGGATTACGTTCAAGCTTATCCTTCGCAGGCCGCGGCGTTGGTCTCGGTCGAGCTCTGTTCGCTTACACTGCAGCGCGAAGATTTGTCGGTTGCGAACCTGATCTCTTCGGGACTTTTCGCGGACGGCGCTGCCGCCGTGATTGTGACCGGAAGTGAATTCGCACGGAACGGCAATGGTACGGGGAATGGGAACGGCCATGAGTCAGCCGGACCGAAAATTCTCGCCACGCGATCCGTCTTCTATCCCAGCACCGAGGAAATGATGGGCTGGAACATCTCCGAGAAAGGCTTCCGCATCTTACTCTCCACTGAGGTTCCAACGCTGATTCGAGAAAATCTGGGGCGGGACGTGGACGCATTTTTGGCGGATCACGGACTCAAGCGCGACGATCTGGAAAGCTGGGTGCTCCATACCGGAGGACCGAAGATACTCGACGCTTACTCCGATGCGCTCGGGTTGCACAATGGAGAGATCGATGCCTCCTGGGACTGCCTGCGTAAAGTCGGAAATCTTTCATCCGCTTCTGTGCTGGTGGTTCTCGAGGACGTGATGAAGAATCGGCGTCCCAGGCCCGGCGCGTTAGGATTACTCGGCGCCATGGGACCTGGATTCTGTTCCGAACTTCTGCTTCTGCAATGGTGAGGTCGCGCGGGTGCCGGAATCGACAGATGTCTTTGTTATTGGTGGTGGGCCTGCGGGATTGGCCGCCGCAATCGCGGCACGCCAACAAGGACTTCGCGTTGTGCTTGCCGATGGCGCGATCCCGCCCATCGACAAGGCCTGTGGCGAGGCTCTGATGCCAAGTACGGTTACGGCGCTGGAACGGCTGGGAGTGGTTGTTCCGGCTGCAGAGAGCCAAGCTCTTCACGGTGTGCGATTTCTAAGCTCCGGATTGTCGGCGGAAGCCACGTTTCCCTCGCGCACTTTTGGCCTTTCGATTCGACGAACCACATTGCATCGCGCGATGACCGAACGAGCCGAGGAGTTAGGGGTTGAGTTTCTCTGGCAGAGCGCGGTCAGCGGGATCTCGACGGAAGGCGTTCAGTTAGGAAAGCGCACAATCCGCAGCCGATGGATTGTGGGCGCGGATGGAGCGAACTCCCGGGTTCGGCGCTGGTCGAATCTCGATGCCCGCTCACGAACTGGCTTGCGATACGCCTTTCGGCGGCACTATCGCGTCACCCCTTGGACCAATCGCATGGAAATCTATTGGGGGAAATCCAGCCAGGGTTATGCCACCGCCGTGAGTCCCGATCAGGTATGTGTCGCTGTGGCCTCGCGCGACCCGCGGCTTCGCCTGGAAGAATCTTTGCCGGTGTTTCCTGGACTCGAAGCACGGCTTAGCGGCGCTGAGATAGTTTCTGCAGAGAAAGGCTCGGTGTCGGCCAATTGCACGCTGAGACGCGTCTGGCGAAAAAATATCGCCTTGATCGGCGATGCTTCCGGCACTGTCGATGCAATTACAGGAGACGGTCTCGGGCTCTCCTTCAACCAGGCCATTGTGCTGGCGCAATGTTTTGTTTCGGGCAAACTCGCACAGTATCAGTCGGCACACCGGCGGCTGGCCCGGCGGCCTTTGTGGATGGCGCGATTGATGCTCACTCTCGACGGACGGCCCAAGTTTCAGCAACGCACTCTGCAGGCGTTTCGCAAGCATCCTGAAGTGTTTCGCAGATTGCTGGCTCTTCACGTGGGAAGTCTTTCGCCCTTTCACTTGGCGCTTGATGGGCTTACGTTAGGTTGGGGATTGCTGACTGCGGATTGCATAACCCAATGAAAAAGTCCCAGGGTGCAGTGCATAGGCGCCGTGCATGGGCGCAATTCCTGGCGGTGATCGCACTCCTCTCGTTTGCTTCTGTCGCATCTGCGACGCAAAGTCTAGCGTTCACTCTTGACGCGCAGCATACGACCATTAACTTCACGCTCGGCGATGTGCTGCACACAGTGAAGGGAACCTTCCACCTGCAGCAGGGCACTCTGCTTCTCGATCCCGCTTCAGGTAAGTTGACAGGTGAAATTATTGTCGACGCCAAAAGCGGCGAGAGCGGCAGCGGAATGCGCGACCGGAAGATGCATCGCGAAGTGCTCGAGAGCGACCGCTATCCGGACATAACTTTTCGCCCGGACCGAATTGAGGGAACCGTTGGTTTGTCAGGGAAGTCTTCGGTGCGCGTTCATGGGATATTCAGCATTCACGGCTCGGATCACGAGCTCACGGTTCCCGCAGAAGTAGAGCTGCTGCCCGATCACTGGACCGCAACCCTTCACTTCGCCGTGCCATACGCGAAATGGGGGATGAAGAATCCGAGCACCTTATTCTTGAAGGTGAGCGAGTCGGTTGATATCGATCTTAGCGCTGCAGGAAGCGTAGCGCGGCCGTAAGAGTTCTGCAGTACGCCCTCAAAATCCATCCAACGACGAAATCCCTTTGCCTTCTACGCATACGTAACTTCGTCCCGCCGCCAGATTCGTGAACTCTTCCGTCCGACCGCTCGGCCAAACAATGACAACGCGTTCCACACGATCGCGCTTTTCCAGTCCGAACGTAACCAGGAGTTCGGATTGCGAAAGATAACTGGATCCACTCTTCACCATGCGCGACTGGCTCAAACCTCCGGACACAATGCGAACTGTTGCGCCAATTCCGTCTCGGTTCGACTTCGTTCCCACCAACCGAAAACGAATACTATGATTTCCCGCCAGTTGATCGTTTCGATAAAGATAGGCCGGGCCGTTATTCGTCGTCAGTAAAAGATCGAGATCTCCGTCGCGATCGAAGTCGGCATAGGCGAGCCCGCGTCCGACCTTCGGCTGATCGAATCCGCCGCCAACCTCAGCGGCGACATCGCGAAAATTTTTGCCGTTGTTAAGAAAAAGGAGCGGAGGCTGCGCGTAGCCCACGTTGCCGCGAATGTTCCGCACCGTCTCGTCGATATGGCCGTTGGCCACGGCTAGATCGAGCCAGCCATCGAGATCAGCGTCGAGAAAAGCACACCCAAAGCCCAGGCTGTTTTTGGAAGCTGATCCCACTCCCGCCTGGGCCGCGACGTCTTCGTAAGTTTTGCCGGAAAATTCGTAGAGCCCGGTCATCTCGTTGTCGAAGTTCGTAATTGCGACACCGGCACGCCCCAAATTCGTGAAATCCGCAATGTCGACTCCCATGCCGGCTCGCGCTTTGCCCTCGGTGCTGAAGGCGAGTCCAGCCTCGACTGCGACATCTTTGAAAGTGCCGTTGCGTTGGTTGCGATACAGCTTGTTGGGTTGAGTGTCGTTCGCAACCAGCAGATCTGGCCAGCCATCCTCGTTGTCATCGAGCATGGCAACGCCGAGTGATTTCGAGCTGCTTTCGAAAATTCCGCTCGAAGCGGTAACGTCCTCGAACGTGCCGTTGCCGCGATTATGAAAAAGCCAGCAAGTCTCGCCGCGATAGGCTTCCGGCGTGCAGTAAGACTTGTGCTTGCCATCGAGACTGCAAAATACGTCGTGCTCCGGCGACCACTTCACATAGTTGCACACAAAAAGATCGAGCAGGCCGTCGCGGTCGTAATCGAACCAGAGAGCGGACGTGCTGAATGCCAGGCGTTTTCCAAGACCGCTCGAGTTGGTTACATCCACGAACGTACCTTTGCCGGTGTTGTGAAAAAGCCGGTTTTGTCCAACACAAGTGATAAGAATGTCGACGAAGCCGTCGTTGTCGTAATCCCCGACGGCCACGCCCATGCCATACATTTCAATATCGAGGCCCGCTTTGGCGGTTACGTCAGAGAAAGTTCCATTTCTGTTGTTTCGATAGAGACGCAGCGTCGAGCGCTGCTGCTTGTGGCCCGGCCAATCCATTCCGTTGATCAGAAGGATGTCCTGCCAGCCATCGCGATCGTAGTCGAGAAAGGCGCAGCCGGAGCCCAGAGTCTCGGGCAGAAACTTCCCTCCAAAAGCTCCGCTGTTGTGCTGAAACTGAATACCGGCATGAGAAGTTACGTCGGCAAACCGGAAGCCCGGAGCAGTGGTGTTGGCCGCAGCCGCATTCAAAGCCCGCAGCGATGGCGTTAGCAACAAAGAGGACATTCCGACGCTTCGCAGAAAAGATCTGCGATTCACGGAACGTTCACCAGTCCGGCACGAATGGCATAAACCACGAGCTCGGCGGTTTTGTGAATGCCGAGTGCGTTCATGATGTTGGCGCGATGAACCGCGACCGTATTGGCGCTGAGATCGAGAACCGTGGCAATCTCTTTATTCGATTTCCCATCGACAATCATCTGCAGGACTTCCAGTTCACGCGGAGTCAAGCCGCTGCTACGTTCGCCCTTGAGCGCCGAAGGTTGTTCGACGTGAGGGTCAAAAACTGTTTCACCGCCGGCCACGCGGCGTACGGCCGGCCCTAGTTCGAGGTCCATCGCGTTCTTCAGAATGTAGCCCTTGGCGCCGGCATCGATGGCCTGCCGCACCCAGGTGTTTTCTGAATGCATGCTGAGCATGAGTACCGCGGTTTCGGGCGAATCCTCAAGAATCTGGCGCGTCGCATCCAAGCCGTTCATTTTGGGCAAGGCGCAATCCATCACCACAACTTGAGGTTTCAGTTCACGCGATCGCTGGACAGCCTCTTTACCATCACCGGCTTCGCCTACGACTTCCATGTCCGGTTCATCTTCCAGCATGCGCCGAAATCCGCGCCGCACCAGGCTGTGGTCATCCACCAGCAGAACTTTGATTTTCTTGGTCATCATTATTTATCGTTTCTGTTTATTGTTTCTTGTACTCGGCTCGATTCAATTCGTTTTCTCGCACCGCAGGACTGGGCTCGGTGTCGCCGAGTTCAACTTTCTCGCGCGGAACGGTGAGTTGCACCAGCGTACCGCCGGGAGCGGGCGTCGAAAATATAACCCGTCCCCCGATCAACTCCGAACGCTCTCGCATTGCGACCAACCCAATGCCCTGCCCGGCAAGCGGACCGCGCAAGCCGACACCGTGATCTTCAACCTCCATTTCAAGCTGCGCAGACAGGAAACGCAAGCGCACCCATGCTTGCTTCGCGCCCGAGTGCCGCGCGACATTGTTGAGCGCTTCCTGCAGCACGCGATAAATCTGCACCGCTGCATTGCCATCTACGTCGAACGGCACTCCCTGCTTCTCATAGGATATGGCAATTCCGATTTGTCTTTCCACGGTCGGAATATACCAATCGAGAGTTCTTTCAAGACCGACTTCGTCCAGCATTACGGGATGCAACGCTTGCGACAAACTTCTCACGCGATCCAGCGTGTCCTGGGCAATCTGGCGAACTTCGCGCAGGTCGTTGCGCAAAGCCGAGCCTTCCGGAGCATGCGCTCCCGCCCGCCCGAGCATTGCCCCTATTGCGGTTAGAATCTGACCAAATTCGTCGTGCAATTCGCGCGAAATATAGCGCAGAGTCGACTCCTGCGTCGCAATCAGTTTTTGCGCCAACTCGCTTCGCCGCTCCGAAAGCTCGGCCATGCGGGCGAACAGACGCCGGTTCCACCGTATCATGGAAAATCCGGTCAGCAGAATCGCCACCAATGTTGCGGCAAGAAACACATACACCTGTCGCTGCACGCCATCGTAGATCTGAATAATGCGCCGCGCCGCCTGCTCCTCGTTTTCGCTGTTCTGCACCAGCAACCGCGCCACCGTCGTGCTGAGAGCCGCCTGCCGCGCCTGCAGCGAGAGCTGTATCTCAGCCCTAGCATCTTTCTCCTTACCTGAACTGGCCAGAGCAAACACCCGATCGACTGCGGCCCAAAACTGTGTCAGCGAACCGCTCAGCGAAACACTCTGCACCACCGTCGAACTAGTCGGTGCGAGTCGGCCTTCGAGACGCATGGCATCATCGAGGTCGGTGCGGATGCGCTGAAATTGCGCCGACCATGCGGTGAGCGCATACGGTTCATCGTTGTCGGTCATGTCGCGCATGGCCACCGCAAGCAGGTTCAGGTCATTTTGAATGCGAAGCAACTGGAGAGAATCCCTGCGATTGCGGTCGATCAGTTCCGATTGAAGTTTGCGCAGACCCGCCACTTGCCACGTGATGTAAGCGGAATAAACCAGCACCGCGGCGAGCGTGACCACCAGGCCGAGCAGCAGGCCCAGGGTCGGAGAACGCTCTGGCGAAGACGGACGGGACACGCCCCGAGGATACAACGCTGGACCGCGCCGTGTCACAATGCAGTAATAATGAAGCGAAATGGGCTTTGGAGGCGTCCAACAAGAGATTGAATTCTGCAGACAAGGCACCTCAGAAACCTCCTAAAGTGCAACGGCTGCGGGCCGTCCTCCCCATCGTTTGGGAGCTGACGCGCCCCCGTCTGGGGCTGCTCAGCCTCGGCTTTCTCTTGATGATCGTGAACCGCGTGGCCAGCCTGGTGCTGCCCTACTCCACAAAGTTTTTGTTCGATAGCGTCATCCCAAAGCACTCGCTGCAGCTTTTGAATCGGCTGGTGATGTTCGTTCTTGGGGCGACGATCATTCAGGGAATCACTTCCTTCTCCTTGACACAATTGCTCTCCAAGGAGGCGCAGCGTCTTATCACAGAGCTGCGGCAGCGAGTGCAGGCGCACATTTCGCGGCTTCCGGTTGCGTTTTACGATGTGAATAAAACTGGGATGCTTGTGTCGCGCATCATGAGTGACGTTGAGGGTGTGCGCAATCTGTTGGGCACGGGACTGGTTGACTTCACCGGCGGCTTGCTCACGTCAGGCATCGCGCTGGTGTTGCTGGTGCGAATCAGTCCAGCCATGACTTTTATTGCTCTGGGATTTTTACTGTGCTTTGCGATCGCGCTAACGAAAGCCTTCGGCACCATCCGCCCGATCTTCCGCGAACGTGGCAAGATCAATGCGGAAGTCACGGGTCGCCTTACGGAATCGCTGGGCGGAGTTCGCGTCATCAAGGGATATCACGCGGAAGAACGCGAGGAAGCAGTTTTCGCGAAAGGCGTGAAGCGGCTACTCGACAACGTCATGCGCACTTTAACGGCGACCTCCGTAATGAGTCTTTCCGCAAGCGTTCTTCTGGGCGTGGTGGGAGCGGTGGTCACTTTTGTAGGAGCGCGCCAAATTATGGCCGGAACGATGTCGATTGGCGGTTTGGTTTCGTACACCGCCTTGCTGGCGTTTCTGATTGCGCCGATGGCTCAGGCCGTGGGAATTGGAACGCAGCTCACCGAAGCTCTGGCGGGGCTGGAGCGCACGCAGGAACTTCTGCGCGAGCGCCCCGAAGATCAGGATCCGAATCGCTCGGTGCCGTTGCGCGACATTGTGGGGCAAATCGAATTTGACAACGTAAGTTTCAGCTATGACGAGCTTCACGAAGTTCTGCACGACATTTCTTTCCGTGCCGATCGTGGAACGGTAACGGCGCTCGTGGGATCCTCTGGCTCCGGTAAATCGACCACCATCGGGTTGATCTCCGCTTTTTATGTTCCCAGCAAAGGTCGCATCCTGGTGGATAGTACGGACTTGAGAACGGTTCGGCTTGATTCCTTCCGCACGCGTTTGGGAGTCGTGCTGCAGGAATCATTTTTGTTCGACGGAACGATTCGCGATAACGTGGCATTTTCGCGTCCCGACGCCAGTGATGAGGACATCATGCGCGCCTGCCGCATCGCGCGCGTGGATGAGTTTGCCGAGTCCTTTGCCGATAAGTACGACACGGTGGTCGGCGAGCGCGGCGTCAAGCTTTCCGGTGGCCAGCGACAGCGGATCTCGATTGCCCGCGCCATACTCGCCGAGCCGCGTATCTTGATCCTCGATGAGGCAACCTCGAGCCTCGACTCGGAATCGGAGCAGATGATCCAGCACGGGCTTTCTTATCTGATGAAGGGCCGCACAACATTTGTGATCGCGCACCGGCTTTCAACCATCCGCCGCGCCGACCAGATCCTGGTAATGGAGCAGGGAAAAATCGTGGAACGCGGAACCCACCAGCAGCTCTACGCGGCCCAAGGCCGCTATTACGACCTATACACCAGGCAGCATGGAGTGGAGGAGAATCTTTTCCTTGCGCCTGGTGAGGGAGACTCGACAGATGGAGATGGGAACGGAAACGGCAGCAAGGTGCAAGCGCGCAACAGCGAAGTAAAGGCCGCGGACCCCATTCGCGTACTCAGAGGAGAGGTTCGCTAGCTGATGGGCACACCGGGCAGATCGACCCCGAACGGCAGTCCCGCGATTCGTGCGGAGCAGCTTTGCCGCCATTACCGCATGGGCGAGGCCGTGATTCGCGCGGTCGATGGTTTGAATCTGCAAGTACGCGCGGGCGAATTCGTTGCACTCCTCGGCAGCTCAGGCTCGGGAAAATCTTCGGTGCTGAACTTAATCGCCGGCCTGGATCGACCTACTTCGGGCAGCGTAGTGGTTCACGATCGCGATCTCGCGAAGCTCTCGCGCGAGGAACTGGCCGGTTATCGTTTGCGTACAGTCGGGATGGTCTTTCAATCGTTCAACCTCATCGCGAGCATGACGCTTGCGGAAAACGTGGAATTGCCAATGCGCTTTGCCGAGGTCGATCGCGGAAAACGCGACAGTCTGGCACGTGAAGCGCTCACGAGAGTTGGTCTGCAGGCGCGCATGAATCATCGGCCGAGCGAACTTTCCGGCGGAGAGCAGCAACGCGCTGCCTTGGCTCGCGCGCTCATCAACCGTCCTCAGCTTTTGCTGGCTGATGAGCCCACGGGCAATCTCGATAGCCGTACCGGCATTGAAATCATGAATATGGTCCGCGAGTTCAACCGGCAACTCGGCATGACTGTCGTCATGGTGACACACGAACGCGCGTTGGCCGAGCGCTATGCCGATCGCCTTATTTTTCTGGCGGATGGCAAGTTAGTCGGCGATCAAGCGAATTCCGTTGCTGCGTCCGCCGCCAGAATAGAGCCCTCGGGAAGGGAGGCAGTGCGGCCATGAAGCTTCCCGATCTCACTGAACTCGCCGTTCGCAACCTGCGCGAGTCGCTGTTGCGAAATTCGCTGACCACCGTGGGCATTTCCGTGGGCGTGGCATCGCTGGTAGCGATGCTTTCGCTGGGCATCGGATTGCAACAGCTTGCGTCCCGCCGTTTAATGAAGTCTGGTTTGTTCGATACCGTGGTTGTTACATCGCGTCGCGATCTGCGCAACTTTGGCCACGAAGAAGAACGAAGCGGGCCGGCCCCGGGCGAGAGCCGCATCCTCGACGAATCCACGCGGCAGGAGATTGAGCATCTTCCCAACGTGCTTGAGGCGTATCCCGATATTCGCTTTATTACGGAGCTGCACTACGAAGACAAACCGCATCTTACAATGATTTCTGCGCTCCCCGAGTCGGCAAAATCCAACGATGCGTTCGAGCAAATGCAAGGGCACTTTTTCTCTTCCGACATGGCGGCTGAAGTAGTGATCCAGAAAGCATTCGCCGAAGAACTACTCGGAAAGACGCCAAAGTCCGGAATCGATGAAACCAACGTTGCGTCGCTGGCTTCTCCATTGCTGGGCAAGGAGTTGGTAATGCGCTATGCACAGCGGGAAGCGTCACCGGCCACATCCTCGAGCTCTGCGAAGAGTGCCGCGAAAGATGCGCCGATACCTTCGGGTGACCAAAGTCTTGCGGGTGCAGCTTACTCAGTAGTTTCGCGGGAACAGAAGCTGAAAATCGTCGGTGTCGCCGACCTCGATCCCGAAAGCATGCGCGGTCCAACCCGGGCGCGAGTTTTTCTCCCGCTCAAACTGGCGGAGAGTCTGCATGTAATGCAGCCCACCGACCTGCGCGAGATCTCTCGCGCTGCCACCGACCAACCGGCCTATTCTTCGATCAGCGTTCGCGTAAAGAATCCCTCGCAGATACGCGCCATCGAAGATGCCATCAAGAAGATGGGTTTCAATACGTTTTCCATCCTCGATGCGAGCCGCAGCCTGCAGCAATTTTTCGCCGTGCTAGATTTGTTTCTCGGAATCTTCGGCAGCCTGGCGCTTGCTGTCGCGTCGATCGGAATCGTGAATACGCTGGTGATGGCGATTCTCGAGCGCCGCCGCGAGATCGGCATCATGAAGGCGATCGGCGCCAGCGATGGCGATGTGAAGAAACTCTTTTTCGCCGAGGCAGGCGCGATGGGAATCCTCGGAGGCATCGTCGGTGTCGCGCTGGGCTGGGCGATCGGCCAGGCCATCAACCTGGGGACGAATATTTATCTCAAGCGGCAGGCATTGCCGCCGGAGCATTTTTGGGCGGTGCCGTGGTGGCTGGTGGGCGCAGCCATTGTGTTTGCCTTTATCGTGAGCCTTTTGTCGGGTCTTTACCCCGCGGGACGCGCGGCGCGCCTAGATCCGGTGCAGGCGTTACGCTACGAGTAAACTCGATTCATGCTTCGTCGGCCTACGGATCGTCGGCTCCGGATTATTCTCCTCTTCGCACTCGCAGCGATTGCATCGTCGGTTTCACTTCCTGCCCGCGCTCAAAGCCGCATCGACTGCAATGCTCTGAACAGCCACATCCTGAAGCACGAGGTTCACTATTGCGTGTACCTTCCCGCGAGTTACGATGCGGCTGCGGCGAAGCATCCTGCGCAACGCTATCCAGTGCTTTATTTTCTGCACGGCCTCGGCGACAACGAGCAAACTCTCTTCAACAGCGGCGGATGGACTTTGCTCGACGATCTTCACAAGCAGCACAAAATCGGGGAATTTCTCATCGTCGCTTCCGAAGGCGGCCGCACGTTCTACGTAAACTCCGTCGACGGTTCAGTGCGCTACAGCGATTTTTTCCTGCAGGAGTTCATTCCTCACATCGAAAATAAATATCGCATCGGCGTCGGCCGCAAAAATCGCGCGATCAGCGGCATCTCCATGGGCGGCTACGGAGCGCTGCGCTTGGCTTTTGCGCATCCCGAAATGTTTTCGGCGGTCAGTGCTCAGAGTGCGGCTCTGATCACGGAGACTCCGCAGGAACTTGACACTGCTGCCAAATCCGGCGCGCCACTCGGAAAGTTGCTGGCGACCGTCTTCGGAAATCCAATCGATGTGCCGCACTGGAAGGAAAACAGTCCGTTTGTCCTCGCCCAGAAAAACGCTGCAGCCATTCGAAAGCTTGCCATCTATTTCAACTGCGGCCAGGACGATAACTATGGCTTTGAAAAAGGCGCAGCCGCGCTCGACGAGCAGCTAAAAAAGGAGGGCGTGAAGCACGAATATCAGCCGTACCCCGGCGATCACAGCGTGACCTATTTTCTCTCTCACTTCGCCGAGGTGATGGAGTTTCATTCCAGGGAGTTCGGTCTCCTGGAATGAGCATCCGAGCCATTGCCGCAGCCTTCATCGGTCTCGCCGGCTAATGTAAACTAGCCATGGGCCGCAGGAATCGGTCCGACAGCAGTTGCCGGAGAGGTGGCCGAGTGGTTGATGGCTCCGGTCTTGAAAACCGGCATACCTGAAAAGGTATCGGGGGTTCGAATCCCTCCCTCTCCGCCACGCAGTCTGAACTGCAGACAAAGTCCGCCGCCCGTTCCCGCAAAATGCGCGAAACATGCCCGTATTCCACAATATTTCATCCTCAAACCGGACTGCAGAGAACGGACTGCCCGTCGGCAAGGGGGGCCCCGTCCCGCCTTTTCTCCGGCGGGCACATGCGCAGTCCGGTTTCGAGACGAGCTGTCGGCGAATGCAATGCGATCAGAAACCGATGAAGCGGCGAAGTCCGGGGCTTTACTCTTTTGTCCAAGGCCGTTTTTCACCGCAATCGCAAATACGGGCATTATTCGCGTATTTCGGCGCAGAGCGAGCGGAAATTCTCTGCAGTTCAGACGTTCACACTGCATGGCGGCTCTGAGCAAGACAGCTCATCTGTAAGAATTGGAAGACTCCATGGCGGGCAATTCAAGAATGACCAAAACTTACCCTTGGTAAGGTGCGCAATATTGCTCAGTTCCTGGTTTGATCGGGGTAGTCTGTTAGGAGCGGATTTCTCAAAATGCCGCTCCCATGCCTGTCTACCATCGGGGATCTGTGGCCCAAGCGAGAAAATTCAGAAGTTCCTTCGTGGCCCTTTTGAGCAAGGCCACGCCAGGATTCTTAGGGAACGGCAAAGTCAGAACCGGCTGCCAGTCGCGCCGCAATTGCGAATCTTCGCCGTCAGCGTGGAGCGTTGCATCCATCGCTTCCATCGTAAGAACGGGTGAAGGGTCATCTTTCATGAGCCAATTATGACTCCAGGGACCGTATTATCGCGAGCGCAGTTGTGAAGGGCAGGGGGCTTCGACGAGCCTCAGACATAAAACTTTCCTTTCGTCTCTTCCAGCCGATCACCACCCAGGCCTTCGGAGCAGACGCACCATGCCTCAGGCGCGACCTCACGACCGCACAGCATACAGACCGGCAGGGAATCATCGGGTGTGTAAGCGTTTATCCGTTGCAGACAGTCGTCAGCACACGGACACGTACAGGTCAAATAATCGAGCGCGTCACACTCGGCGCATGGGTGGCAGCTACATTCTTCACCCCATCGCAATCTTCTGTCGCAAAACGGACAAACGATCCGCCGCGCATGTCCCGCACGGTCTTCACCAGCTTTTTCGATTTGTCGTGAACCGATTGGCAAGCATTATGACTCGAATCCGGCAAATTGCGCGCGAGATCGTGGGAGAGGCGAGGTCTACCTGTTCGACCCCGCGAAACCTTGTCTCGGGCGGAAGCTCTCTCTGCGGCCCGATAGATCGGAAATGCGCCTCGCAAACACGCCACAATCCTCCGCGCTCACTGCCCCACAGCCGTCGGGGAAACTGCATTTTATTTTCAATCCTGATGACTGAAGCAGCTGTAAAATCCTGTTGGATCGCAGTAAGAGCACAGGTTACAGCATGACATTATCTGAAGAGTTCGACCAAAACACTTCTCTTGCCGAGATCATGTCACTGAATGATAGTCGATCAGATCCCTATCCCGACTTTATCCTGAATGACGGCTACCGACAGGCCTACTCTCACATCGTCCTGGCGAGCGATAATCAGGCCGAACTGATACCAGATTTTCTTCTTGAGCCAATCAATCAAAACTCCTTTTGCGACCTGCTTGAACTGAAGTTGCCATCTGCCTCAGTATTCATACTCAAGAAAAATCGGATGCACTTCTCCGCCGCAGTATGTGAGGCGCGGGCTCAACTCTTGGAATACAGCCGTTTTTTTGACGAGCGCGACCATCGAGACGCGATTGAGAGGAGATACGGCCTGCGAGCCTACAAACTAAAGATGTTGCTGATAATCGGCCGTATCGGTTCAGAGGGTCAATTTGATCGACGTAAGATTGAGGCAACACAGCCTGATCTTTGCCTAAATACCTACGATGACTTGGTTGAACGGGCCAAATTTAGGCTCAGGAGGATGAAAAGAGGTGGATTGAATATCCCAACATGATTATTGTTTTTGGGGGGCAGCGCAGGAGACTCCCATTTGAATTGTGAAACTCTCTGAAACACGCCCCGTGGTTTTGCATGGACTTACGTTGCTTATGGTCGCTACCTGTGCGCTGCAATTCCTTCAGTTTACGTTTTCAGGCGGGTTCGAATACTACTCTTGCTGCCGTAGTTTCAATAGCTTATGAGCAATGAAACTTCTTGCTCAAATATGGATCATTGCCCCAGCCTGCCACAGGATAGGCCACGACTGAAGTTCCCTTTGTGGTAAGGGCGTTGCTTTTTCGAACTACCACTGGCCTGGAATTCGATGCGCGATATTCGAGCAGAGTCGAGATGAAAGCTATGCGATGAAGGCTGGCCAGCCAGGGCCTCAAATGGGCAATTCGGATCTTTCGTTGAACTCACCGATGAGTCGTTGACACCGCGGTCGGTAGATCCCGAGCCGCTTCATTTTGGATACTAACGTTGTACGCTTAAGGCCCAGCCTGGCAGCTGCCCCTTGAGGCCCTCCAATCATTCCTCCGGCGGCTCGTATCGTCTGCAAAATCAGAGCCGCTTCGTGATCCCGCAGTGTAGCTGGTGAGGCAACCGAGGGCCTTGTATTCCCCTGCGGTGTTGGAAGAGGATTCGGAAGCACTCCGTTATCCGATCGGATTACGGCCCGTTCGATAAGGTTCTGGAGTTCCCGCACATTGCCGGGCCAATCGTGTACAATGAATGCATTCATGGTTGACTGCGATATCTGTGCAATGTGCTTTCCCATGCGACGTGCGAACACCTCGACGAAATGAGGGACCAGTTGTCGTATGTCCTCTCGGCGCTCCCGCAGAGGCGGAACCAGTACAGGAAAGACGTTCAGCCGGTAATACAGATCACTGCGAAATTCATTCCGTGCGACCATCTCGTCCAGATCGCGATGACTAGCGGCGATCAATCGCACGTTGATGCGATGCGTACGGCCACTGCCCAGACGCTCGAACTCCTGTTCCTGCAGAACGCGTAAAAGTTTCGGCTGTAGGGCCAGAGGCAAGTCGCCTATTTCGTCCAGAAAGAGAGTGCCGGTATCTGCCATTTCAAAGCGGCCGAGTTTTTGCGCCACTGCTCCGGTAAAGGCACCCTTCTCGTGTCCAAATAAATCGCTCTCCAAGAGATCAAAGGGGATAGCAGCGCAGTTCAGCTTCACAAAGGGGCACCCACAGCGTGGACTGAGATTGTGAATGGCATGGGCGATCAATTCCTTCCCCGTTCCAGTTTCTCCCAGAACGAGCACAGTAGAATCAGTTGGCGCTACACGTTGCACTTCCGCGAGAACTGACTCAAGAGCGGGGCTGTTGCCGACAATGTGATTAAATTGTCGGTCTCTATCGTCGTGCGCGACAGATCGTAGTCTCTCAGACGTGCCCACAATTACCTTCCACCAAAAACCACGCAAGCGACTTAAATCAGCCCTCGGCCTCAAAGGCCGCTCGAACGCTCTCAAGTAGAATTTCACCATCAAAAGGCTTGACCATAAATTTCACTGCACCGCCTCGCATTGCCTGCAACCGCATGTCTTCGTCCCCATGTGCAGTGATAAAAATGGTCGGAATCAGGCAGTGATCGGCATTCAACTTAGCTTGAAGGTCCAGTCCAGACATCCCCGGCATGCGGATATCGGTGATCAGACACCCAGTTTCGTGCTGCCGGCCCGATCTCAAGAAATCCTCAGCCGTGGCGAACGATTGCACTGAAAAACCCGCCGATTTCAGCAAACGTTGCATGGCGACTCGATACGAATCGTCGTCTTCAACAACGGCAACCATTTTTTTCTTCTTCTCCCTTGCCATACAGGTACAGGATTGGTCCGTTCTTGGCAAAAAAGCAATTATTGTTTGTGATAAGGGCGGTTATATATTTGTATAAGGGAGAGTTCGTAATAACCGCGGGCGGCGTTGGGTGTTCTCAGCGGTCTGTGCTAATCATTGTCGGAAGTTTAAGCTTTTCCGCAATTCTTCCCAGCTCAGCTGGGGAATTAGCTTGCATCTTGCGCATAACTTGGCCGCGATGGACGGTTACGGTAATTTCGCTCGTACCTAGCGTCGAGGCTATCTGCTTACTGATCATACCGGAAATCATGAGACGCATGACCTCGCGCTCGCGCACCGTCAGCTTTGCGTAGCGTTCTTGTAATTGCGCGGTCTCGTTCTGCTCTTGTCTCGTCTCGACATTCTTTTTCAGAGCTTGCTGAATCGCATCGATCAGATCCTGATCGCGGAATGGCTTTGTCAGAAACTCCACTGCACCAGACTTCATCGCTTTGACAGTCATTGGAATGTCTCCATGGCCTGTGATGAAAATAATAGGGATCTGAACTCCCGCTTCATTTAATTTGCTTTGGACGTCCAGTCCACTCATTCCAGGGAGTCGCACATCAAGCACGAGGCAACTGGGACCATCCGGAAGTTTGTGACGCAGGAAATCTTGCGGCGTGGCGAACGACTCGAAATGCAAACCGACTGTCTTCAATAGACGCTGCATGGCCTCTCGCATGCGCGAGTCATCGTCGATGATGAGCACGGTAGGTTGATCGGAGGAAGTCATGCAGGGACGGCCGTTCTGATGGGTAGTGTGAAGTGAAAGGTTGTGCCTCGTTCGGAGTTCGCGGCGGCCCACACGCGCCCACCATGCGATTCCACGATGGAGCGAGTGATTGCCAGTCCCAAACCTGTGCCTTGAGGTTTGGTCGTAAAGAATGCATTAAAGATCTGATCTGCTTTTTCAGGCGGTAAGCCCACGCCGTTATCTGTGACCGAGATTTGCAATTTACCATCTTCTCTCAACTGCGACTTGATGATCAGTTCTCCGCCGTTCTCCCTCATCGACTCGATACCATTGAGCATGAGGTTCATGAATACCTGCTGTAGTTGCACACGATCGGCTGTGATTTTCGGTAGCTCATCTGCCAAGTCCGTGCGCAGCGAAACTGCATGCCGGTGGGACTCGCTTCGCAGCAGCAGGTCCATTTCCTCGATGATTTCGTTTACGTCGACTGTGTCCAAGTGTGAAGAATCCTTTCGGTACAGTGAACGGACACGGTCGATGATTTGGGCTGCATGCTTAGCGTCCCTGGCCATTTCCAATGCAGCTTCTCGTGCTTCCAATACATCAGGCTGATCGCGATCAAGAAATCGCGCGCAGGCTTCCGCGTTTGTCACAGCCGCGCCAATTGGCTGCTTGATGTCGTGTGCAAGCGACGTGGTCAATTCGCCCAGTGTGTTCACGCGATTTACGTGAGCAAGGTCTGCTTGAAGCCGTTCGGCGCGTTTGCGATCCTCGATGTCGGTCGAGTTACCGTACCACTTGATGACCTTGCCTCTGCCATCCCGGAGCGGCACGGCGCGATTCACAAACCAACGATATTGCCCATCCACCGCCCGCCGAAAGCGCACCTCGCTCTCAAAGGGTTGACCGCTCGCGAGAGAGGCGCGCCAGCCATCTGAATGTCGCTCCAAGTCTTCCGGATGAACCGCGGCTTCCCAGCCTGAGCCGATTGTCCTCTCGGTGGACAATCCCGTGTATTCCTCCCAGTGGCGGTTGACAAAATCCACGTACCCGTCGGCCAGAGCGGTCCAGGCAAATGTCGGCATTGTTTCAATCACATCGCGAAGCTTCTTTTCTTGACGCCGGAGTTGCTGAACGCGGAGGCGATAGGCTGCCCAAAGCACTCCGAGGAAAGCGACCACACAGAGCGCACGGAACCAGTTCGTTTGGTAATAGGCCGGTGCAATCGAAAAATGGAGCGTATCTCCTGTTTCGTTCCACACGCCACTGTTGTTGGCTGCGGTCACGCGAAAAACGTAATCTCCCGGCGGGAGGTTTGAGTATTGCACCTCGCGGTCGTTGGCGACCTCCCGCCAGGTGCGATCCTGCCCTTGGAGCATGTAGCGGAACTGAACTTTTTCCGGCGCGACAAAACTGAGCGCAGTGTAATCAATCTTAAGATCGCGGATTCGGGGTGGGAGGCGTATTCCGTTCGACGCATCGTAGGTTTTGCCATTCGCGGTGATTCGCTCGATGTGTACTGGTGGCGTAATCTTGTTACTCGGTAGATGCTGCGGATCAATTACGCTTGCGCCGCCCGAGAATCCTTGGAACCACATTTTCCCGTCTGAGGACCAGATCACTTGGGAGCCTGCATGAAGGCCGACGGGTGCATTCGACACTCCGTCGGAGCTGTCGAAAACTGTCGGCTGAATCTTTCGTCGAGAATCGGCGGCCCACGCATCCAATTCGCTGCGCGCTATGCGGACCAGACCGCAGTTCATGTTAAGCCAGAACGAGTGGTTCTCGTCTTGCGTTATCCAATGAATCGCGTCGCAGGGCAGGCCATTCTTGCTGGTCAGTGTTAGAACCCGGCCATTCTTGATTCGGCTTAAGCCACCTTCCGTTGCCGCCCAAATGGTATCATCGGTCTCGATGCGCAGCGCGCTGACCCTGCCACTGCCCAGCCCTTCCGAGCGTCCGTAGGTCTCTTTGATTTGACCGTCGCTGAAATACACGACTCCACCCTGATCAAATCCAAGCCATAGCCCGCCAGTCGAGCGATCGGCCGCCAAAGACTGCGCACCGTCTCTGTGCCCGATGCTGGCCCAAGAAATTTGCTGAACAGTTCCGTCCTTTGATAACCGTAGCAGACCCTGGTCTTCGTTCGCGATCCAGAGATTCCCTTGCCTGTCCTGGGCAACGGAAGATACGGTTCCCCCCGGAACGCCTCTTATCGACACAAACCGGCCATTCTCCATGTAGCCGAACGCGTATGGCGTCGATACCAAGATTCGGCCAGCATTGTCCGCAGAAACGGATACGGATACATGGTCACGCAACCCACGACTGGCCACGTAGCGCACAGGTAACCATACAGTCCTTGATTCTGATTCGTGATCGTCGGCAGTACCGTAGATCGTCGCTTCTCCATGATTCCACCTCCTCAAACCATCATTGGTGCCCATCCATATACTTCCATCTCTGCCCGCTACAACAGAGCCGCGTCCGGGGATAGTGCCAAAGCCCTCGTGTTGGGCATACGTCACGACAGCGTAGTTGCGAAAACGATCGAGCCCGCCCAAGGTGGCGACCCAAACATCACCTTCGCGATCTTCGAAGAGCGAAGTAACGAGATCGCTGGAGAGTCCATCAGCCTTCGAAAATACGTCGGCGCGTCCGTGATGGACATGAACAACACCGGCTCCCGCGGTTCCAATCCAGACGCCTCCATCGCGGTCCCGGAGAATTCTTGTCCCATCGACGTTGCGTGCCGGAGCTGGGTACGGATGCTGCATTTCCAGTTTCCCGCCCCCGAATTGAGCGAGCCCTCCCGGCAAAGGAATCAAAAGGGTTCCATCGCCGGCCTCACCCAGGTTTGGTACCACGGCCGTCCCAAATGGCATGTGATAGAACCTGGGGGGCCCGGGCCTCCATCGCCAAACTCCGTCAGGTGCCACCACCCAGAGCACGTCGTGGCTATCTTCATACAGGAAACTTACTCCCTTAGGGAGGGCGCCGCCCGATTCATGGCAGTCACCATTTGTGCCATCGATCGCACAGAGCTTTCCAGGCGACGCCAACGAGGAGCTTCCGACCCAAACCGTTCCGTTGCGATCCTCAAGAATCGAAGCGATAAGCAAGCCAGCAAGGTCCGGGTACCGAGTGAGTTTGCCATCTCTCCAGCTCGCCAAGCCTCCCATTGTGCCGATCCAGAAAGTGCCGTTGCGGGCGACATGGAGGCACACGATAAAATTGCTGGGAAGTTGTTCGCCATTCAACGGTGGCTGCCAATGTTCGACGCGGACGCCGTCGAACCGAAACAACCCGAAGCCGGTGCCCAGCCATATGTAGCCGTCTGGCGTCTGCGCAATCGACCTGATGTAGCCTTGCGTGAAACCCTCGCGAACCTGCCACGCCGTGTGAGCGTATTGACTCACGTCGAGTGAAGGGTCTAATGCAAGTGCGGAACGACACAAGAGTGGCAGGCTTAACGCGACGACGGCGAGAGCCGCGATTCTAGCCCGTGCTTTGTCGTACGCTGGCATCAGTGGCAACCCATTTCAGCCCGATTACTGTTTCAGGTACAGGTGTGCATTACTCCCAGAGAATATATAACTGCATATACCGTCCCGCCATATATGTTAGGTCTTCACGATTTGAAAACGCACTGGTCAGGACCGCAGACTCAAAACTGTGCCTCTGTGAGGTTCTTGTCGTTCTCCGATTCCGAATCAGAAGCTGAACTTCACCGCAAACTGAATCTGGCGTGAAGTGCCAGCACCCAAAGTCCTTCCGAGAGTGTTGAAGATTTCTCCGAAGCCCGGGGTGCCGAACGTGGTGTCCGGCTGAGCGAACGCCGGATGGTTAAAGATATTGAAGAATTCGGCGCGGAACTCGAGGTTGCGCGATTCGCCGAGTTTTATCTCTTTCAGCAGGGAGAAGTCCACATTGCGGAAATTCGGCCCGTAGATGGTATTGCGGCCGCAATTGCCAAAGGTCCCCGCGGTCGGCATGGAGAACACCGCCGGGTTGAGCCAGTCGGCAATGGTCTGTGGATGCGCATAAGGATCAATGCCAGCGACGCAATCCGGCCGCTGGTTGATGAAATCGCCGTTCCCGAAGGTGTTCGTTCCGATGTAAACGGTATCTGCGACCCCTGTGCGCAAAATTCCCAGCGTGGAGATGCGCCAGCCCGACGCCAGTTTGCTGCCGAGGCCCGAGCCGAGGAAGCGATGTCCTTCACCAAGCGGCACGTCATACAGCAGGTTGAAGGTAAAGTTCTGCCGCACATCGCCAGAACCGTTGCCTCGCTCGGCTTGTATGTTGTTGAGGTTCTGGGGATCGGAAGCAGCGACACTTGGGTCCTCGACGTCGTCAATCGCGTGGCCTATGGTGTAGTTTGCCTGGAAGCTCAAACCGCCCTTGCCAGCACGGCGAATAATGGAGAGCTGCAGAGCGTTGTAAGAGCTGAAGCCCGAGTCGGTCTGGAGCGTGATATTTCCGAAATTCGCGTTCGGACGAGCTTCGAGCGCAGGATCGAAGTAGTTGATGCCCTGTTCGCGCTGCAAATTCACGCCGTGGTTGCCAACGTAGGTGACCTGGAAAGACATGTTCTGAGCAAACTGATCCGCGACGCTCAGGTTCCACTGGTTCGAATAAATGTCCGGCTTATGCCAGGCGAAGCCGTTTACGTTCGGTGGCGGAGGCGTCGCTGCCTGCGAGAGGAAGGGATCATAGGGATAGGACAGGTTCGGAATCTGCTGCTGTAAAAGCGTGACGTTGCCCGGCACGGTGTTTCCGGGAACATAGTACGAGCCGAAGCCCACGGGATAATCCTGGAAGTAAATTCCATAGCCGCTGCGAATCACGGCGCGTTGCATTGGGGACCAAGCGATGCCCACACGCGGACCGAAGTCTTTGTTGTTGGTCGCGAAGTACGGATCGCCTGGAGCCCCGAGTGTGCCGGTGCGCGTGTCGTAGGGCCGAGTGGCGTAGCGCGAGTCGTGAGGAACGGTTTCAATGTCGTAGCGGAGACCGAGGTCCAAGGACAGATTCGGCAGCACCTGGAACTTGTCGTTGACGAAAAGACCGATTTGCGTCGCGCGCACGCCGTTGCCGGGAGTGGCGTTCACGATGGTGACGGTCGAAAGCTGGTCGTTGACGAATTCTTGCGGCGAGTTGAACTGCATCGTCGGTTCAGCTGTGCTATTGGCATTGACCCAGATGCGGTAGATGGTGCCGCCCCAAGTCAGGACATGCCGGTCTTTTACCTTGCTCATGGTGTCGCCGTACTGGAAGCTCGTGCTGTTCTCGAGGAATCCTCCCAGCGTTCCGGGGATGACGCTGTACCCGACCACGGTGGTCAGTGGAAACGGTTCCGCCTCATTGATCTGGCTGCCCCAGCGCTGTATGCCGGCGAGGAAGTCATTCACCATGCTCCTGCTGAAGACGTGCTCCTCGTGAATGGCAACATTCGTTGTGCGCACGGGAACGATCTGGTGGTCGTCCACGCCCAAGGAAGACGGATTAACACCAAAGAGCGGCCCATGAACGTCGGAGTCGTTCACATTGACGCGCACGAATGCGGAATCATGAGTGCTGAACACCTGATCGAAGCGGATCGAGGCTGTGTCTTCACGAACATCTGAAACCTGCGTGGTCGTGTAGTTGTCGGTGAACTGATCTGGACCAGCAGAGGTACCGATGGGAAACATATTCAGAATCGGCGTGAGTTGCGAAGAAGTGGCCTCGACTTCGCTACGTTCGAGCGCGCTCGGAACCGTGCCCGAGCCGGTGATGCCGATGCGTTGCCGCGATCCCTCGTAGTTTAGAAAGAAGAAGGTCTTTTCCTTGCGGATTGGGCCGCCAATATTCCAGCCAAAATCATTAAAGCGGAATTTCGGCGCCGGGCCGCTGATCGCGAAAAAGTTCCGCGCATCGAGAATGTTGTTGCGGAAGTAGTCGTACGCGGTTCCGTGAAAATCATTGGTTCCGGACTTCGTGGCGATGTTGATATAGGAGCCTGCGGCGCGGCCGTATTCCGCGCTGTAGTCGCTGGTCTGCACGTTGAATTGCTTGATCGTATCCAGGCTGCCGGTGAGTAACCGGGCGCCGCGCTCGAAGCCATTGGCCATGTACGACTGGTCGACGCGCGAGGCGTCAATGCCGTCGATCGAGAACTGGTTGTGAACGGAGTGTAGGCCGTCGAAGGTGAGGTCCGCGATGTAGTTGCTACGGAAAATGGCCCCAGGAGTCAGCAAGCTGAACCGAGCGTAGTCCCGTCCGTTGATCGGTAGCTCGCCGACTTCCTGATTGTCGAGTACCGTGCCGGTGCTGGCGTCAGCTTTGTCAATGATGGGCGCCTCGGACGTGACGACCACCTCCTGTTTCACGGAGCCAATCGTAAGCGTTACGTTCAACGTGACGGTCGTCGCCACGTTCAACATGACGCCCGTTTGCTTTAACTGCTGGAAACCTTCGTGTGCCACGGTGATGCTGTACGCCCCCACGGGAAGGTTCGTTAATGCATAGTGTCCTTGGCTATCGGTTTGTGCTTTGCGAACGGCGCCGGTCGCGCTATTCGTGACCGTAACGGCAGCATCGGAAATGGCGGCCTTGGTTGGATCAAGGACTTGTCCGGTAATTTCGCCGGCGGTTTGTGCCTGCGCATGTGCTGCGGGTGTTGTGCCAATGAGAGACGACAGGATTAAGGCTAAAGGGACAAGCATTGAACTGAAGACACCGCTGCCTCGAACAAAAGGCTGCGCACTCCCTTCACCACTTGAGACACCTTCGGCAGACAGAGCTAACAATCTCCGCAACTTCGCGTCGCGCCCTGGAGTGAATATCGTTAAGCCAGTTTCCAAGACCTTGCTGATTGCTTTCACTGGAACCCCATGAAGAGCTTCAAGTCCCTAAAGCCGAAGCCGAGACGTTCCTGGAATTGGGCGAAAAACGCTCCATCCGTAGGAGTGGCACCCAAACGTTACCCGCGACGAAGATGATTTTAAACCTGGGGTTGCCCTTTTCTTACCAAGCTGGCGGCGATATAAGCGGCGCGGCACGAACCGGCCCAACCCTCAAATCACATTCGAGCCTGAGTCTTCGCATAACGCAATTATTGTTTGTGATAGGGGCGCCTATGTTTTTGTATAAGGGAATTCGTATTACTGCGGGTGGGGTTGGGAGACATCTCAGCGGTCTGCGCTAGTCACAGTCGGAATTTGACGCATTCCGGAAGCTTTTCTGAATAACTTGTCTGAGTCTCCTGCGAGCTCTGGCGAGCCGTGCCTTCACTGTTCCAGCTGGCACTCCGAGGAACTGCGCCGTTTCGCGAATGCTCAAACCATCGACATCGCGCAATCGAAAGGTCGTGAGCAGAACGGGCGAGAGCCGCAAAGTCGCATAAGCCAGCGTTTCCGCAATCTGTCGCTTGCGATATACCTCTTCGGGATCTGGGCGGGTATCCGACACCACGTCTGCCGGGAGGAGATTCTGCTCGCCACAGGGTTCATCCAGAGCGACTTGCACTTGTGGGGGACGCCGACGTAACTTCATGCGTGCGGAATTAATGACAATCGCTGTCAGCCAGGTGGACATCTTCGCTCGCCCTTTGAATTGGTCTACGTGTCTCAAGGCTGACAACAAAGCGTCCTGAACTGCATCCTCCGCGTCAGCGGCGTTGCCCAGATGACCCAGGGCAATTCGACGAAAGCGAATCGAGTGGCTATTGATAACGTCTGTTAACTCCTGCACTCTTCTCTGATAGCCCTCGACCACCCCTGCTTCTGCGCTGATTTCTATCACCGTCGTCGCCATAGATGGAACCCTCTGTTCACGTGCTGAAACAAGCCGCGGTGTGCATGGCTCTGCAACTCAGTGACCGAAAAGAGATACACGCTCATCAAGAAGGTAGACGGTTCTGAAGCCGGCTTGGACACGTTTTCCGCATCGACTCTTATCGAGCGACAGTTGACGTCATAGATTGCGGAAGCCGGATAAGCGCTGAATGTGCCATCGTTGCAATGGAAATCGCTTGATTTTCAATTCGAGGAGTCGCTATTGCAACGCGCAGCCGGTACGGAGTCGCTATTACGTCACGGCTGCAACCTGCACATGCCCTCATCACAATCGCGGTCAATTCATGCTCACTGCTCTGTGCACGCTTGATAGCAGCGATACAGAGGAAATCAGGCTGCAGTTTTCAAGGTGAAACGCGTTTGGGCAGTCAGTTGCTGATATGAGGAGCGCAGCGATATTGCTGCAAGGAACTCACAGTGACTACAAACAGGATTTCGGCCGTCGAGAACAATGAGGCCATCGTCAAGAGCAGGAAGAGCGGACTGGAGCTGTCGAGTTACGTGTCAACAGATTTTGAATTTGCCGAGTCCTTCTGCGGCGGCTCCGAATACTTTCCGTTTTTGAGACCGCGACTTTGGCCGTTCAGCTTGATTTGGTTGTTTGGACAGGAGGAATAAATGGGTCGCATTGCATCGCTAATTGTCGCCCTCGTTGTTTTAACAAGCCAACAGCCGGTTCGTTCCCAAAGTACGGGAAGCGCCAACGGCTTTGATCTTGTCGACAAGGCGGGGAACATCCGCAAGCCGGCTGATTTTAGAGATCTCTATCAGGAGCTTGGAGTGTATACGCCGGTCGATTTCAACAACAACACCGAGATGCACTACACCTACGCACCGCCAGGCACAGCTGAGTACTATCGCAAGAATGGAAAGTTCGCGGACGGATCTGTATTGGTGAAAGAGGTCTTTGCAACTGACCATGCGCAACTGACGACCGGGGACGCACATTGGGCTACGAAAACGAAGGTGTGGTTCGTCATGATCAAGGACGAAAAGAATCGATACCCCAATAACCCGCTGTGGGGTGATGGGTGGGGATGGGCTCTCTTCAAAGCCGACGTACCCGATAAGCAGGTCGCAACGAACTACAAAAAAGACTGTCTGGGTTGTCATGTTCCGGCGCAGTCAACCGACTGGGTATACGTGCAAGGTTACCCGGTTCTCAAATCGAAATAACCAGAGCGGTCTCGCGGAGACTCACTGGGAAAAGCTTTCAGAAGGAGAATCGCAATGCAAAAGCATCTGTTTCCAATCGTCGTTTTTCTTGGATTGACCGCTTCGGCCCTATACCTATTGGTCGCGAAACCCGTTGTAGCCGCCCAGACTGAACAGTCGAGTGCCGTGTTCGATTCTGATGGCAAGGTAGAGTTGCCAAACGGTTTTCGCGCGTGGGTTTTTGTGGGTGCCCCCTTGACGCCCAACGGCCTCAACAATGGGAAAGCGAACTTCCCCGAGTATCACCACGTATACATTGAAAAGAAAAACGTCGACGCCTATCTGAAGACAGGCGAGTTTCCAGAAGGAACAGTCATCATAAAAGAGCTAACACGGGTTCTTGACCCGGCTTTTCCGGACGGGTCCACTAAGGAACCATCCGGTAGAGGTTATTTCAACGGCGCTTACAACGGCATCGACATGACGGTGAAGGACAGCAAGCGTTTCGCCAAGACGAATAACTGGGGCTTCTTCACTTTTGGGCATCATCCAATGCCGTACGACAAGACCGCAGCTGAGAAGCCAGTGTCCGAATGTGCCGGATGCCACATCGCCAATGTAGCCGCCACCGACATGACCTGGATCCAGTTCTATCCGTTGCTTCGCGACAAGCCAGGGTACTAGCTAATGAGATTTCTGTCAGCGTGGCTGAGACTCGTAACAAATCGAATTCAATTTAAAAGGAAAAAAAGGAGATGAATATGCCAAAGGAAATGGGAATGTCGAAAGAGATGGGGGTGTCAAGAGAGATGAGCATGAACGGTCGTGGCGGCCATCTCTACATGCAAACCAATGAGGTTAAGAACGCGATCATTCACTACCATCGCTCCGCCAGCGGCACGCTCACAGAGGTAGAACGTGTGGCGACCGGCGGTGCCGGTTCGGGGACTTTCAAGCCGATCAGCGGCCAGGAGAGCGCGCCCAACTCGTTTGAAGGCGCGGCTAGCGTCATCCTCTCACCAGATCGCAAGTTTCTGTTTGCCACAAACGGCGGGGACAATTCGGTGTCCAGCTTCGCCGTGGACGCCCAAGGCAAGCTCACACGAATCGACACCAAGCCGACCGGAAACGCCGTGGAAGGAAAGAGCGGCACCGCCAAATCGCTGGCATATTCCCCCTCGAAGGAGATGCTTTACGTGGTCCACTCTTTCGGGCCCGATCATATCCGGCTCATGTCGGTCTCCAGTGATGGCAAGCTTACGCCACGCGCGGAGAAGTACACGTGTAACACGCGAAACAAACCGCACCGTGTTCCAACTATGGGTGTGCTCTCACCAGACGAGAAATTTCTTCTTGTCGGCACCACGTTCGATGTGCCCATCGCGATCTCCGGCACCTATCCGGACGGTTCACCCATTCTCTGGGTGACTGGTCCAGACGGCGAAATAAGGTCCGTCGCTTCGAATGCGCCAGATCCCGACGGCATAGTAGTCCACCGCGTCAATGCCGACGGCACGCTCGGCGAAGGCTCCTTCCAGGATGGAGGAGGCGGCTCTCCGTTCTACATCGCGTTCCTGCACAACCGGCCGGATACGTTCATCATCGCATATGCTGTCGGCGATGGAGTGGCCTTGGGCCGGATCGACGAAGATGGCAGAATCGGTGTCGGCAAGGTCGTACCGATCGACACAAGCCGAGGCAAGATCGCTGAACTTTGTTGGGCATCCGTCTCCCCCGATGACCGGCTTTTGTACGCTACGGTTTTCGGGTACAGCAACATCACCACATTCCACATCGACGGCCTCGAACTCAAAGTCGCCAAGGATCCCGCATGTCCGATTGTCGAGGGCGATGGCACCTTCAGAGGGCTTTGTGGAGACGTCAGCAGCGGCCCGAGCGATAACTGGGTTTCGCCGGATGGCGCCTTTCTCTACCAGATCTATGGAAATGCGTCGAAGCTGGTAGGGTACGCCACTAAGCCAGATGGCTCGCTGGAGGAGGTGACCAGCGTGGCGATCCCGTACAACAGTCCGGAGGGGTTGGCGGGATTCTGATTCCGCCCTATGGCGACGCAATGACTCAGTTCAGTCATCTGGTCCGGCGCGAAGAAAACTTGCCGCAATTGAGTTCTTCTGGCGCGCCAGATGTGAGTAAGGATCGTCCTTCGGATCGGGACTTGCAACGTGCGGACGGATGCGGCCGGGTCGTATTGGTTGGTTCCGAGAACGGTACCCGGGTCGAGGACGTCTTTGAACGATATCCGATTCGCGTCATGTTTCCAAGAACTGGACGTCGTCCGGCGGAAGAGGCTGTACTAGTCAATACTGCAGGAGGCATTGCGGGCGGCGACCGGCTCGAGTGTTCTGTCGCCGCGCTTCCTGGCACCTCGATCGCAGTGACTTCACAGGCAGCGGAAAAGGTTTATCGGGCGTTGTATGAGCCCGCGCGGGTTGCGACTAGGTTGAAGGCGCGCGAGTCTGCCCGGCTGGCATGGCTACCGCAAGAAACCATCCTTTTCAATTGGGCACGTCTTCACCGGACGACAGAGATCGAACTTTGCACTGGAGCAGAGTTGCTCGCACTAGAGTGGTTGGTGCTGGGGCGCGCCGCGCATGGTGAAGTCGTTGTCGGCGGCGACATAACCGACAGCTGGCGCGTGAAAAGAGACGGTCGGCTGACCTGGGCAGACAGCTTTCGCATCACCGACGAGATCTTTCCACACCTTCACCGGAAAGCCTTGCTCTCGGACTGTCACGCAATTGCGACACTGATATATTTCGGACCTCATTTAGACAAACGACTAGAGTTTTTGCGGGAGATTATTCCTTCCCTGGGATGCAATTGTGCGGCGACATTGGTAAGCGGACTTATTGTCGTCCGTTTTGCAGCGAAAGAGTCCTCTGATTTGAAGCTTGCGTTGCGCAGCTTTCTCCAGCAATTCGGACCAGAACTCGGTTCCGGACCCTTCCAGGTACCGAAGATGTGGTCTTGTTAAAGACTGCCGCAGCACGGAGAACGTTATGAACCTCACACCCCGTGAGAAAGACAAGCTGATGATCTCACTTGCCGCAATTGTCGCTCGGGAGCGGCTTAGAAGAGGTGTCAAGCTCAACTACCCCGAGGCTGTTGCGCTCATAACCGATTTCGTCTTGGAGGCGGCCCGCGATGGCAAGTCGGTTGCTGATCTCATGTCGGAAAGCCGCAAGGTGCTGATCCGTGACCAGGTGATGGAAGGCATCGCCGAGATGATTCCCGAGATGCAAGTGGAAGCAACGTTCCCCGATGGAACAAAACTCGTAAGCATTCACGACCCAATTCGCTGAGGCGACGACTGAAATGATACCGGGCGAGATTTTTGCTGCAACTGGCGACATCCTTTT
>Ga0307476_10000098_pt1 | contig 93748 bp, 71 predicted proteins | sample atmos_gasesECM2C_2_FD_203314 | JGI IMG/M metagenome (GOLD analysis project Ga0307476, IMG submission 203314) | Hardwood forest soil microbial communities from Morgan-Monroe State Forest, Indiana, United States - atmos_gasesECM2C_05 | ecosystem: Environmental > Terrestrial > Soil > Temperate... | reverse complement strand
GCAGCGGCTGGCGGTGATCATGCACAAGTATCAGCAGATGGACTACAAGCAGATTGCGGAGGTTTTGAAGAAGAGCGAGTCGGCGACGAAGTCGTTGCTCTTCCGGGCTTACGAGACTTTGCGGGAACAGTTAAAAGAATTTGTCTAGAATAACGGTTTTTCCTGGAGTATTTTTTGGTGGGCGGTAAGTGGCGAACAGAGTTAAAGGGGAAGTTGTTATGAACTGCAATGAAATTCGAGAACGGATGCCCGAAGTGGCGGCTGGATTCGGCGAAGCCACGGCGGACGAGAACAAGCATCTGGAAAGCTGCGGGGCTTGCGCGGAAGAATTGAAGGCGATGCGCGCCACCATGGCGGTGCTGGATGAATGGCAGGTGCCGGAGCCGTCGCCGTATTTTGACTTGCGTTTTCAGGCCCGATTGCGGGAAGAGATGGCCAAGCCGCAAGCGGGCTGGTTGCATTGGTTCCGCCGTCCGGTGCTGGCCGCGGCGCTGACTGTAATCATGGGGGTTGGCGTGGGTTTCTATGTCACGCAGGGCCGAGGAATTCACAATCCAGGGCCGCCGATTGCGGAGTCGCCGGGTACTGCAGTAAGCGATCTGCAGGCTCTAGAGAATAATCACGACATGTATTCGGATTTCGAGATGCTGGATGATCTGGCGGTGCAGCAGGATGTCGAAGCGAATCCGTAGAAGGTTCGCGCGGCGGTGGGGCGTGTGGAGACGACAGGCACCAAGAAGTCAGGGGCGAAGAACTGAGGACTTAAGCGCGTCAGGGCGAAGTAGGACACAGGGCGGGAAACATGAGGCGGGGACAATTGAGGACAGGATGGCTGGCGGCCGCCGGTTTGGCCATAGCTGTCGCTATGCCTGCCCCCGGTCTGGCGCACACTGGTTTCCGACACGCCGCTTCAGGGCGCAACTCTGCTTTTCACCCGGCTCAGGAGCACGTGACACCTGCACCCGCTCCTCGGCCACAGGCACCGAGACCAGCGCCGGGGATGAGGCCAGGGCCGGCATTCAGGCCGGGGCTGGGACGTCCGCGAGTGCAGGGCCACGCCGGAGATTGGCTGCGGCGCTACAAAGACCTGCCTCCAGCAGAACAAGAACGTGAACTGCAGAGGGATCCGGGCTTTCGCCTTCTGCCGCCTGCGCAGCAGCAACTCCTGCGCCAGCGCCTGCGGCATTTCTCGAACCTGCCGCCGCAGCAGCAGTTGCGCATGCTCAACCGCATGGAAGTCTGGGAGCATTTGACGCCCGCGCAGAAGCAGCAAGCGCGACAAATTTGGGGCCAGATGCGGCAACTACCTCCCGATCGCCAGCGCATGGTGACTACGGCGGTGCGTGATCTGCGAGCGATGCCGCCGGGCCAGCGCGAGGGAGTCATTGATTCTCCGCGCTTTCGGGGCATGTTCTCTGACCAGGAGCGGGAGATGATGCGCGGGGCCACGCGGCTGCCGCTGGCGCCGGCGGAAGGGGATGGGCCGTAGAAGATCATCCCAGAGACGTTGCTGGCAACGTCTTGCCTCCGCAGGCAGGCCAGTACCGGCGAGAAGAGACGTAATAAGCCAGGTCTCTACTTCCGCAGCATGTTGCGCGCGATGAAGAATACGTTGGCCGGGCGCTCGCCCAGTCGCCGCATGAAGTAGGGATACCACTCGGTGCCGAAAGGGACGTAGACGCGCATGCCCCAGCCGTCGCGGACCAACTTCTGCTGCAGGTCGCGGCGAATCCCATAGAGCATTTGAAACTCGAAGGAATTGCGCGCGATGTTTTCCCTCGTGGCGAAAGCTTGCGCTTCTTTAATAATGTTCTCGTCGTGCGTGGCCAGACCGTGATAGATGCCGCTCTTCATCAGGATCTTCATCAGCTTGACGTAGTTCGCGTCCACGTCGGCCTTGCTCTCAAACGCGATGCTGGCGGGTTCCTTGTAGGCTCCTTTGCACAGGCGGATGCGGATGCCTTCGGCCAGCAACTTTTCGACGTCGCTCTCGGAGCGCTTCAGGTACGACTGCATCACGGTGCCGACGCAATTTTGATTGCCCGGCATGCGGTGCAGTTCGTGAACGAAGTCGAGGGTGCGCTGCGTGTAAGGCGAGCCCTCCATGTCGACTCGTACAAAACCTGTCGGCTTCATTGCGGCCGCTTTAGCGACGAGGCCGGCGACAATGTCGCGAGCCAGTCGCTCGTCGACGTCGAGGCCCATGTGCGTAAGCTTGAGGCTGATGTTGGCGTTGAGTTGGTTGGCGGCGATGGCGTCGAGAATCTGGTAGTAGAGCTCGGCGCTTTGGCGGGCTTCGTCGAGATTGGTGACGTTCTCGCCGAGGTTGTCGATGCTGACGCTCATGCCGGAGCGGTTGACGGCCTGGGTGACGCGCACGGCATCGGCGATTTCGGTGCCGGCGACGAAGCGGCCAGAAACGCGACGGCCGATCGCGGACCGCTCGGCAAATCCGCGCAAGGAACGACTTTCAGAGAGTCGGACGAAGAACGTCCTTAACATGAAGTACCTGCCAGATCCGGATAAATAGGCGGCGGAAAGAGAGTGTCCGGGACGACGAGAAAAGGAATAGCGGCCGCGTGTAGGAAGACCACAGAAGTTTGTATCACAACTGACCATTCGCGAGCCGTGAGCCGGCACACGGTGAGGCGGGACTGGTTCGCATTGGGTAAGTGAAATAAATATTACTTGCCGTGGTCTTCCAGGAACCTCTCGGCTTCGATGGCGGCCATGCAACCGGTTCCGGCCGCCGTGATGGCCTGGCGATAGCGGCGGTCCTGCACGTCGCCGCAGGCGAAGACGCCGTGCACGCGGGTATGAACGTAGTTGTGGGTCTTGAGATAGCCGTCGGCGTCGGTGTCGAGCTGGCCGTGAAACATTTTCGCGTTGGGCTCATGGCCAATGCCGAGAAACAGTGCGTTGGTGGGGAAGTCCCAAACTTTGCCGGTTTTCACATTGCGCAGCTTGAGGCCAGTGACTTCTTTATGGTTGACGTCGTAGACGTCCTCGACGACGGTGTCGAGCAGGAAGTGAATTTTTTCGTTCTTCTGGGCACGTTCGAGCATGATCTTCGAGGCGCGGAAGGCGTCGCGGCGATGAATGATTGTCACCTTCGTCGCAAAGCGGGTGAGGAAGATGGCTTCCTCCATGGCGGAGTCGCCGCCGCCGACCACAGCGATTTCTTTGCCCGAGAAAAAGAAGCCATCACAGGTCGCACACGAAGACACGCCGTGGCCGATGAGTTGCTGCTCGTGCGGCAAGCCTAGCCACCGTGCGGAGGCGCCGCTGGCGATGATCAGCGTCTGGGTGTGAACTTGATGAACGCCCACATGCAGCGTAAACGGGCGCTGGCTGAGGTCGGCGCTAGTGAGATGCGCCATGCGGTACTCGGCGCCAAAGCGTTCGGCCTGCTTGCGCATGTTTTCAACCAGCTGCGGGCCGAGGATGCCCTCGGGAAATCCGGGAAAGTTCTCGACCAGCGTGGTCATGGAAAGTTGTCCGCCGGGCTCGTGGCCTTCGATGACCAGCGGCTTCAGGTTGGCGCGCGCCGTGTAGAGCGCGGCGGTGTGTCCGGAGCATCCGGACCCGATGATGACGACGTCTCTGGTTTCGCTCATGAATGATTTCTGGCTGCTGGTTAGATGGCTGAGTTCCGATTTCGATGCACGCGCTGCAGGGACTGAAACCGGACCCTTTCGTAACACTTTAACGGCGGGGCTTGAGGCCACACCCTTTCAAAATGCTTGTGTTCTTGATCCTACTTTTTCGTCCCCGCCGGCTTCGCGGCGCTGGGCTTGGTGGCGGCTTTCGGCTTCGACTCGCTGATGGCGGCCAACTCTTCGGGCACAATTTTTTTCACGCTCAACAGGGCGCGATAGTTTGCCAGCACGTCGGACGCACTGCGGAACAGCGGTTCGTAGGCGCTCTGATCGATCGCCGCACCGCTGTCGGCGGCGGAACAACGCGCCAACGCAATTGACGATTTTCCAAAACGTTCGAGGCGCACGCGGTTGGCGGGAGTGTTGGACGCGAGCATGGCTTCGGAACTCGTCACCGACGAGGCGCTGTCTTCGAGCGCGACCTGAATCAGGTCCTTGGGATCGCGCACGTGCAGCACCAGGGTTTCAACCATGTTCGCGCCATCGTTGCTGAAGGAATATTGCACGCTGGCGAAGAGGGCCTGGACGGAAAATTCACGGCGAATGCGAACATAATTCGCCACCGAGGGCTCTCCCGCGACGTGGCCGGGCTGTTCAGCGGCTATAAAGCTGGGCATGTCGGTCAGGGTCGAGCGGCCGCGGGTGACTTCGAAATCGGCGCTGAAGAGCGGCTGCTTGGGGATGCGGGCCAGAGCCGCGGCAATTTCTTTCTGCTCGTCGGCGGAAGGCGTGCACACGTTCAGCATGTTCACCTTCACCTGCGGAGTTGGGGGCGGATTGGCTGGCGGCTCCTGGGCCGCGACGGGCGACCACGCGAGAGCGAGAAGACTCGTCAAGAGTGTAGAAAGCAGGAATCTGGGCGGCATGCTAGGCACTGGGGAATTCTAAATGAGAACGGCCGGAATCTTAAGTGCGAAACGACAGTGCGAAACGATTCGTGGTTCGCGGGAGCCCGCTGGCTCGTCGTAGAATTAGCCATGGCAAATCTGACGTTGGTTTACGGCATGAGGCTGTTGCCGTCTGAGGATGTGCTTGAGGTGGGGCAGGCTCCGGTGAAGCTGAAGAATGGCCGGGAGACCCACGTTACCATGCACGTGCTCGAAGGCAGCAAGGAAGAGATCGAAAAACAGTTGCGCACCAGTCTGGAAGCGTTCTTTGATCTTTATCCGGAGATCTGATGGCGGCGTCCGCGGAAATGCGCGACATTTAAATGAGCTATCCTGCTCGGCGAATCGAAGCGACCCGGGAAGTGCATAGGTCCTTCGCTTTGCTCAGGATGACAAGTCGATAATCTAACGAACAGCATGCGATGGTCCTATCAAGAAGTGCGGCTCTGGTTGATCAAGGCCGGACTGTGGCCGGAGGGCCGGCTGGCACGGCTGGCCTGCTATTTGGCGAGCATGGCCGCGGTGCTGTTCGCGCTGCAGAAGTTACTGGGAATCTTTGCCAAATCCTGGGGCGAACATTTGGGAGGCTGGGTCGGATACCTGATCTTCGTCTCTGCCGTGTTGTATGTCATCGTCGCGTTCCGCTGGGTGAGGCGGCGAATCCTGTGGCGGGTGCGGAATCGTCTGATTGTTACGTACATGTTCATCGGAGTGATTCCAGCCGTGCTACTGGTGGCGATGGCGTTTATCACTCTCTACGGGTTGGCGGGACAATTCGCGGTCTTTGTTTTTACTTCGGAAATTCATTCACAGTTGAGAAGTCTGGAGGCGGCCAACGCTGCGGTCAGCAACGAACTCGCCTCACGGATCGAGCATGGCGAAAATCCCTCGGCGGAATCGCTGGCGGGGTTGAGGAAACGCGATCCAGCGTGGGGACGGCGCAAGGTTTGCGCCTGGTACGGGCAGAAGCGTTTGCCGCTGTGCGACGAAGCCAAAGGCGCGGCGCTTACGCTGCCGAGTTTTGTTAAGAACAGCTTTCGCAATATTGTTCGCGACCACGACGAATTGCATCTGCGGGTCGTTACGTCGCTTCCCATGGGATCAACCCAGCTGATCGTGGTAACCAGCGAACCGCTCGATAAAGAGCTGGTCGGGAGCATAGCTGCCGATCTGGGCGAGATTACCCTGTTCGCCCCGCGAACAATGCCTGAGCCGTCTGGGTCTTCGCCCGACAGGACGAGCGGATTTACGGTCAGTTCCGACCAGCGGCCAGGCGCCACTGGTCAGGCCGATCGACAAACACTTGTACCTGTTTTCTCTGTGGGTAGTTTGCCAGCCGCGACGGGCAGCTTCGATCAGGAGGTCGGTTTTGGAACACCCCTTTCCGTGGTGGACTGGAGCACGGGAAATCCGATTGGCCACGTCGGGGCGGCTGTTCGAACGCGTCCCTCGGTGCTCTACGGCCACCTGTTCGCAGCGTTGGGAGAATTTGTCGAGATGGTAAAGCTCACCCTGCTGGCGGTGGGAATTTTCTTCGCCATCATCGAGCTGATTGCGCTCATCATCGGAACGCGCATGACGCGGACTGTAACGGCCGCGGTGGCGCAGTTGCACGATGCGACCCGGCACGTGGATCGCGGGGATTTCAGTCACCGCATCCCGGTGAAATCGAGCGACCAACTGGCGGAGCTGGCGGTTTCGTTCAACTCGATGACTGCTTCGATCGAAAAGCTGATTGAGGAGCAGAAGGCGAAGCAGCGGCTAGAAAATGAACTGGCGATTGCGCAGGAAGTGCAGGCCCAGTTGTACCCGCGGCAGGTTTCGGAGCTGGAGTCGCTGGAAGTGCATGGCTTCTGCCGCCCCGCGCGCACGGTCAGCGGAGACTATTACGATTTCCTGAGCGCGAGTTCGCACAAGCTGATTCTGGCGGTGGGGGACATCAGTGGAAAAGGAATTTCAGCCGCATTGCTGATGGCGACGATTCATTCGGCGGTTCGCGCTTACAGCGTGGAGAGCCTGCCGCAGATGCGGGAACCGGTCGCAGTGGGCGCAGTTGCCGGAGCGGGGCGGGTAATGGCGGCGTGGCCTGAGGGCGTGGAGGTTTCTCCTGGAGCGCTGCTCAGCCTGCTCAATCATCAGCTCTACGAGAGCACACCGCCGGAAAAGTACGCCACGCTTTTCCTAGGCATTTATGACGGACTCTCGCACCAACTGACCTATAGCAACGGCGGACACTTGCCTCCCATTCTGATCGCGAGAGATGGCAGTATCCGTAAGCTTGAAGCCGGGGGAACGGTAGTGGGGCTGTTCGATCATATGAAGTATGACGAGGGCGCGGTCCAGATGCATCCCGGCGAGATTTTTCTTGCGTATAGTGATGGAGTGACGGAGCCGGAAAATGATTTCGGGGAATTTGGCGAGGAACGACTGATCGATCTGGTTCGCGATAACCGCGATCTGCCCCTGCCCGAGATCAGCCAGATTGTGACGCTGGCGGTGGATAACTGGATCGGCGATAATGAACAGCCGGATGATGTGACGCTGGTTCTGGCGCGAGCGCGATAGACTGCGGAAAAAACCGGCGTCCTGAGAGCATCCGGAAAACAGGCAAGTCAGCGCAAATGCTCACAATCGTTATCGGTTTATTCGTCCTCCTGCTGGTGGCCGGGACACCCCTTGCGGGATGGGATTTACTGCGCTCGGCTATTAAGCCCACGGCGCAAGATCGTCTGCGTTGGTACGATCGGGTTCTCCGAGTGATTGGAGCACTGATGCTTCTTTCAATTTTCGTTTATGGTGCTATCGCGATAGCGCGGACTTGATCTGTGGAAATCGAACTGAAAAGGGGAGCTGTATTGACAGAAGATGCGCCATGCAATACCTTGGTGCCTCGGTTTTAGACATTCAGTACGCGGGAGTAGCATAACCACGGCAATGCGCCGGGGCTCCATCCCGGAGATGACGGTTCGAAACCGTTCCTCCCGCCCCAGTTTTCTCTTGGAGTCGGACCTGGCGGCTTCTTGCCTCCATCACCCTCTTCCCGAACACCGCACGGGCAGCATTCCCCCCTAGATCACTAACCGGTCCGCCACCTTGAACCGCTAACCGAGACTCACGACTGACACAAGAAACGGCGGGTGGTCGGAGCCCATCCGCCGCTTCCTCAGGAGGTGTGAGTGATGTTCGCCCACTGGAACAAGGCCATGCTAAACGCGGCCGCGCGGAAGGGTGAGGTCACGAAGGTACTTTCCGAGTTCCTCGCCGGCAAGTCAGTTCGGCCTTGGGAAAGATCCGGAGACGGAAGCGGAATTCGCCTTCCGGCTGGATCGAGTTAAGAAACCATTTACTACGTCTTGGCATTATCTCTTGGGCAAACCTAGCACTCGCCCTGAGACCGCACCATTTTCGAGCATCCCACCAACAATCACCGGGCCCAGCGGAGTGTTGAGGATTCCTCCAGCGTCGGCGCGCGCGTCGAAGGTGCTTTCATTGATCGTCTCCCAGTGGGCGCCATGCACCTCAAAATCAAAAGTCGTCGGAGAGATTTGGGCGAGTTGGCCGTCGTAGTCGAGACCTTTGTAGTTGTGCAGATTGATGGTGCCGCCGGAGAAAAGAATTCTGTGACCTTCGCTCGTGCCCGCGACGATGCCGAAGCGCCCCGGCCCGGGATGAGGAGGCAGCTTGCTCCACTCGATTTTGCTGGGATCTTTTTTGTCGATCTTGCCTATCCAGCACTCGTCCGACACGACATAAGGATTGCCCGCCGCCGGGTTCTTTTTAGCGCCGTCGACGTAAACGATGGCGTCGTCGGTGAGCCCGCCGGCATGACCAAAGACCGGGGGTCCGGGAAGGGGCGTGGCTTGCCTCCAGGTATTTTTCTCGACGTCGTAGACCTGCACGTTGTTGACGGGGCCGTTCTTCGATCGTCCGCCGACCAGATAGATGTAGCGATCGTGATTTACGCCGACGACCGGGCGATCGACCGGGACGGGAATGTCTTCGCCGCGGTACCAACGATGTTCATCGGCCAGGTAGGCATTGACGTCGCCGACGGTGAGCTCAGTTCCCTGCCCGTCCACGTCATACCCGCCGAAAAGATAGACTTTCCCTTTGGCTCCGATCGCGGCAGCGCCCAGCCGGCCGGCGACTCCAGGGACCGGCGGGCCGGGGGTCCACTTCCCGGTCTTGAAACGTAGAACGAACAGCTTGTTGGAAATGTCGTTCCAGGTCTTCTTGGGACCGATGCCCATCATGGAATAGACTTCGATTCCTCCTTTCAGTGCTGCGACGGCGTTGCCAGAAACCTCAACAGGCATGGGCGGAATCTTCGACTGATCGGCCGCCAGCAGGAAAACGGCGCACAGCAATAGGAGAAGAGAGAGGAACGGTTTCTTCATTGCTCAGATATTACGTCTTCGAGCGGGCGGCGGCCAAGCGCGGGGATTCAGAACCAGGTCTTACGGCGATATTCGCGGTAGGAGTCGCCGAAGGCGGCTTCGAGGACTCGGGCTTCACGGCGGGCGCGTATGGTTTGCCCGACAATCAGAACCGCGACGAAAATCCACAAAGCGCGTCTTTGCAGGACGATGACCAGTCCACTGATCATCACCGTTCCGAAAACGTAAATCGGATTACGAATTTTCGAGTATACGCCGCTGGTGACTAGCACGTGAGCCTCGGGCTTAATCGAAAACGATTTGCCGAGTTGATAACGAGCGACCGCGATGCCGCCTATGCCCGTCGCGACCAGCGCTGTCCCGATATAGCGCTGCGCATTCCAGGGACCTGGCCACACGAACAGGCCACAGACCAAGACCCCGACGGCGAGCAGCTGCGCTGCAGTGATGGCCCAGATGAATCGGCTTTGCATCGCGAGTCCCTCGCCTCCAGCTGATCTTTACTTGACCTTTTATTTGACCAGGCCCTGGCGTACGCTGTGAATGAAGTCGGTGTAGGCGGGGGTTTGTCCGCTGGCGCGCATGTGAGTGGCGATCTGCCCGCGATGATAGGCCGAGTGCAGCACCACATGGGTCAGGACATCGACGATGGTGCTGGTCCACGGCTCGCCCTTGCTGTTCTTGTATGAGATGGACTGGGAAACATCGCCGGCGGTGATGAGGTCGAGGAATTCGAGCCACAGCCCACCCAGCGTCGCGGCCTCCGCCTCGCATTGGGCCAGATCCGGCTCGGGCCATACGGGGACGCTCTGCGGCTGTTGTTTCAGCCGCTCCAGCCACAAGCGCTCGGCGGCCAGAATGTGCGACATAAGCTGCAGCGAGCGGTGATTCGGCGAGCTTTTATCGGACGAGCTGGGATCGACGCCACCCGCGGCCCGGATCGCGGCCAGAACTTCCTTGTTCGCCCATTCATCGTAGGAGAACTGGCGGCGCAGATAATCAGCAAGATTCACGGAATCGCCCTCCGTCGCGTGAGTATGGCGACTCCACCAATGTAGCTTGCGGTGCAGCGGGCAGGCAATGGGCGAGGATTGAATCTGATTTGCTTGAGAGTGGGAGGGGAGAGAGAATTGTCTGTTATGAAGGCTTGGCTGCACGTCCTCCGGACACGCACTTTTCGAGAGCCCAAGAGCCCGCTTCGCTTCCACATTGTCTTTGACCGGCAGGAAGCGGTCGAAATACGATCCAACGAAGCGAATGAAGTCATCCGTGAAGCCGAGCGCGAATATCCAGACTACCTGTGGGAAAAAGTGAAAGTCTCCGACATGAACGGGTATGTAGTGGAAGGGACAAAGAAATAGAATCGGATCGCGACACCCATTCTGCCTATGTTGTAACCATCCTTTCACATTGCAGTACTAGACTTTCTGGTTGCATGCCGCATGGAGTAAGCTGACGCAGTTACAACACATGGAAAATCCCCGTGTCTCGCACAAAACGCGAGATTACGGAGCACGCGGTTCCCTCATTCGATCTTTTATGCCACGCAAAGCGCCGACCTCTCGAAAAAACGCACCCGAAGACGAAACAGCCTCTGTCTCGCGTCCAACGAAAACAGCGGCAGAGCCGAAGCTCGGCGGGCCTGACGATCTGGCGCGGCTCGCGCTGAAGGCCTGCCTGATCGCCCGCGATGCGGCGTTCAACGTGCGCGACCTGGTGACCAACAATTCGCGTATGGCGTTTCTGGCCATCAAGGATTGCGAAAAAGAGCTGGACCTGATCGAGCGGCAGATTGACGAACGCCTGCCCGCCGCTATCACGCGGGTCAATGAAGCGCGCGCCCGCCAGTTGCTTTCCAGCTTGAAGTCGACGACCGACCTGGAGCGCATTGGCGACCTGGTGATGAGTGTCGCGATGCGAGTGCAGGCCCGCACCTCAAAGATCCCCGCAGCCGACGTGCGCGGGCTGGTGGAAATGTCGGCGGTGCTGCACGACATGCTCGATCTGGTACACCGGGGATTTTCTACGCTCGATCTGGAGTGCGCCCGCAAAGTGCTGCAGATGGATAAGGAAATCGACCGCGTCTGTCATGGACTTTTCCAGAAGCACCTGGCAGAGACCGTCGCGCAGGGAGAAACGACGGGCTTCGATGTACTGCTCATGGCGCAGGCTCTGGAGCGTGCCGGAGACCACACTACGAACCTGGCCGAGGATCTCTATAGCCTGATAGAAGGCCGCAGCCTGCGGCATATGCCGAAAAAGAAGGCGGCGAACTAGAGCAGTTCTCAGTACTGAGTACTCAGTACTCAGCTCTCAGTACTGGCGTTGTGGGCTCGCTTCTAGTGGCGTTCTGCAGTTTGATCGGCGCTGACTTGTGGCTAGCCGGTTGCTCGCGATTCGCGTGATCCGAACTGGGAGCGCACAATCCGTAACAGATTGCCGATGATCCCGCGGAGCAGTCACGAACTGTGGCGACGCTGATCGCTAGCATCTTGGCCCTGTCAGGCGAAGTAGCCAACGACGGATCTAGCCACGGGACCGGCGCGACCGTTTTGCTGCTCTTAGAGTCGGAGTCATCCTGAGCTTGGACCCCGGAGGACTGGGCGGCAAGGCCGGCGGAGAGCGCAACTACAACCATCAAGATACCGAAGCGAGACATATTGACTCCTTCGTGTCTCTATCGGCAGGTAGCGCGAAAAGATGAGTCCCGGCGGTCTAACCACTTTTCCTTCCTACAAATTCATCGTTCATTAACATACGAGAAACATTCGCGCAACATTCTCCCAATAGAGTCTTCCATGCGTCCCCCTTTCAGCCGGAAAGTGCCGACACTTCGTGGGGTACTGTGAAACGCCAAAATGCACCTGCCAGCCGAAGTCCACGAACCATCCGGGAATACCGCCAGTTCCACCTCGTTTCGCCCCGTTATTTTTGTGGTGGAGGACGATGAGGACATCGCCCGCCTGATCTCGCACAATCTTCGGGCATCGGGGTTCGAGGTGCAGAGTTTTGTCAGTGGAGCTTCGGTGCTGACCGAAGCGGTGCGGGAAATGCCGGCGCTGTTCCTGCTCGACGTTATGCTGCCCGGAACCGACGGCTTCGAACTGTGCCGGCACATTCGGCAGACCCCGGTGCTCTCGGCGACTCCCATCATCTTCTTGACCGCGAAAACCGCCGAGGCCGACCGCGTCAAGGGGCTGGAGTTGGGGGGCGACGACTACATCACCAAGCCCTTCAGCCCGCGCGAACTGGTGGCCCGCATTCGCAGCGTGCTGCGCGGGCTGGGGCAGGTCCCGGCGGCGGGCGAAGTGATGAAGCTGGGCGACTTGGAAATTGATGTGTCGTCGATGACCGTACAGGCTAAGGGACGCAACGTGCTCACCACCGTACGCGAATTTCGCCTGCTGGAATACCTGGCCACACATCGCGGGCGCGTGCTCACACGCGATCAGTTGCTCGACGCGGTGTGGAAAGAGACTCCGTTCGTTACCCCGCGATCGATCGACGTCTACATTCGACGGCTGCGCGAGAAGATTGAGGTCGACCCCCGGCATCCGCAATATTTGAAGACCTTGCGCGGCATCGGCTACCGATTTGAAGTGCCGAAATAAGTGGCGTACCCATCGCCGTGGCACCCTGAGCGCAGTGGGTGGAGCACGGAGTCCCTCGACTCCGAGGAAGGTCCGCTTCGCGGGCCAGCCTCTCCGCTCAGGATGACAGTGCTTGAAAGTCCAGACAGCAGGAATTCACTCTTTTCATCGCACGTTCCGGCTGGGTCGTTTATTCTGCCTACATCCCTGTGATGGCTGCGAACGAGCCCAAAGCGCTGTGGAAAGCCGATGATCAGCAGGCGCGTCTGGCGGAACTGATTGCCAGCTCCGACGAGCCCGCGAAAGATAATCCGCTGCGGCGGGATGTGCGCTCGCTGGGCGCGATCCTCGGGCAAGTGCTGGTGGAGCAGTCTGGCCGCGAGCTATTCGCGTCGGTCGAAGAGTTGCGGCGCTTGCTGATTGAACATCGGGAGACGGCGCGGCGCAATCCGGAGCAGGCGTCTGCAACCGAACTCATGATCAAGGCGCACGAAATCGTCGCTGGAATGGACTTGTCGCGCGCCTACCAGGTGACCAAGGCCTTCGCGACGTATTTCGAACTTACCAACCTGGCCGAGACCAATCACCGCAGGCGCCGGCGGCGCGCGGGCAAGCTGGACCGCGAACACGCTCCTCTGCCCGGTTCGTTTCGCGGAACGCTCGTGCGCATGAAAGCCGCTGGCATTTCGGCGGAGGATGCCGTCGCCGCGCTCAGCCAGATCGTGATCACTCCCGTCTTCACCGCGCATCCCACGGAGGTCGCACGGCAGACGGTGTTGCTGAAACGCCGGCGCATCGCGCAGGAACTGGAACGGCTGGACCGGCTTCCACTTACGGACGAGGATGCGGAAGATTCCGAGGCCAATATCCGGGCGGAAGTGACTTCACTGTGGCAGACCGATGAAGTGCGCCTGGCGAAACCCACGGTCGACGATGAAATCCGCATGGGCCTGCGCTATTTCGGGCTTTCGCTGTTCGATGCGATTCCTCGAATTTATGGCGAGATGGCAGAGGCATTTCGCGAAGCTTACGGCTTAGAGCTTGACGAAAATACTTTGCCCGACCTGGTGCAGTTCGGCTCCTGGATCGGCGGAGATCGCGATGGCAACCCGTTGGTCAAGCCGGCTTGCATTCGCGATGCGCTGGAGATGGCGCGGGGCTTGATCCTGCGCGAGTATCTTAACGACGTCGAGTCGCTGAGCGATCGGCTGAGTTCTTCACGGCGGCAGGTAGGAGTTTCGGAAAATTTGCTGTCGCGATTGAAACACTACGAGCGCACGATTCCAGGTGTACACCTGGCGTGGGGACCGCACAACACTTCGGAAACCTATCGCCGCTTTCTTTCTTATATGTTCCACAAGCTGCAGCAGAGCCGCGAGGCCGTGGATGCGGCCGCAGCCTACCGAGACGCCGCCGAGTTTGAAGACGATCTTCTGCTGGTGCGAAGCAGCCTGCAATCCAATCGCGGCGAACGGCTGGCGCGAACCTACGTCGGCTCGCTGCTGCGGAAGGTGCGTACGTTCGGTTTTCATCTGTATGCGCTCGATATCCGCCAGCATGCGGCGGTGCATGCGCGCGCCATCGAGGAACTTGGGGACGCTCCCGAACGCAGCACAAACTCGGCCGAGAGCCGTGAACTGCTGGACACGTTTCGCACTATCGCGAAACTGAAACGAACTTATCCCGCGCATTCGATTCGGCGCTACATTATCAGCGGCGCGGAATCGGAGAACGACGTACTGGCGGTGATCCGGTTGGCGAAAATGGCGGGAGTTGAGGTTGCCGGATCTGACGGCGATCGATCTGACCGTAATCGGCCAGACAATGACCCCGGCCTGATGCCGGTGCCGTTATTTGAATCCATCGAGTCGCTGCGGGCCGCTGGCGCCGTGATGCGGCGCCTGTGGAGCGATCCGGCGTATCAGGTTCTGCTCGATTCCTGGGGACGCTGGCAGGAAGTCATGCTCGGCTACTCCGACTCGAACAAAGACGGCGGCATGCTCACCAGCACCTGGGAGCTTTATAAAGCGCATCGCGAGTTGCATCGTGCGGCGCAAGAAAATGGAGTGAAGCTTCGCCTATTTCATGGCCGTGGTGGAACCGTGGGCCGCGGCGGCGGCCCTACGCATGCGGCGATTCTGGCGCAGCCTCCGGGATGTTTCTCGGGCCAGATTCGCATCACCGAGCAAGGCGAAGTGCTCAACTGGAAATATTCCGATCCGGTGCTGGCCGAATGGAATCTGGAGTTGATGATCGCGGCCAGCCTGGAAGCGCTGACGCTGCACGGAGAAAAATCTCAGTCCTCCGCTGGCTGGGAGGAAGCCGTCGAGGAGATGTCACAGGAGGCGTACCGCGTCTATCGGCGCGAGATTGCCGAGAATCCTGACGTGCTGGAATATTTTGAACAGGCGACTCCGGTCAACGAGTTGGACTCGGCGCGCATCGGATCGCGGCCATCGCGCAGAACTAAGGGTCGAAGACTAGAAGATCTGCGCGCCATCCCCTGGGTGTTTGGCTGGATGCAGAGTCGGCATGCCGTGCCCGCGTGGTTTGGGGTGGGCCATGCGCTCGAACAGTTTGCTAAGAGCGGTCCTGGGCATGAGCAACTGCTGCGCCAGATCGCGCGCGGCTTCCCGGTGTTCTCCGAACTGCTGCGCAACGTGGAACTGGGCATGGCCAAGGCGGATCTCGGCATTGCACACGATTATTCCGGCCTGGTGAAGAATGCGGCGCTGCGCAAGCGCGTGTTCTCCATGCTGGAGGAAGAATTCCTGCGGTCGCGCCGCATGATTCTGCGGGTCACGGGGCAGCGGGAATTGTTGGGACGCAATCGCGTGCTTGCCCGCTCGATCCGACTGCGCAACCCGTATGTGGACCCGATGAGCCTGATTCAGGTGGAACTGTTGCGGCGCAAGCAGCAGGGACAGAAAAGCTCAGACCTGGAATATCCGCTGGGGGCGACGATTAACGGCATCGCTGCGGGGCTGCACAATACGGGATAGGAATGTTGATTGATTTTGATTGCTGATTCAAATGCTCGGTCAGTGGGTCCGCTTTCAGATCTGCAATTCTGAATTCCTTCCACTGAATGCTGCTATTCCTTCGTTACATCCTTCGTAGAGCTGGGTATTGCCTTGGTAGCGTCGGCGCTTGCAGGTTTCTTCTTGGCGGGTTGCCTGGCGGCTTCAGCTCGTTTCCGCTCCTGGTAGCGGCGGTCATGAAATTGTTGATCGGATGATTGTTTCTTCATGCTTCCATCATGTCATAGATTCCTTCACTATCCGGACTTGACAAAACCTGGTGGCCGACGCACAATTCTTAAAGGCGAATAAAAAGCGAATATGCCTCCGCGGGCCAATCTCTAATCCGGCCCCGGCGTTCCCTGAAATCTTCCCGAGGAATTTTATGTCTTCCGCAGTGGTTTCCACTCCGGCGGCCCAGGGCCGCCCTTTTGTATTTGATGGTGACGCAGATTCTGAGGTGTGTGCACCTTCCGGCGGCCAGCGACGGGAGCTTGCCAAGGTTCAGCCGGCTGACCAGGAATCGCCCATCGCCCGTCTTCTTCAATCAACGATTAAAAATCAGCAATCAAAAATTCCTCCGGCGCGCGTAACCTCTGCTTCTCAGCTTGAGATTCGTCCCGCGCCGGAGATGGTTTCGAGCGGCATCCCCGCCATTGACGCGCTGACGGGCGGCCTGCCGCGGGGATGCCTAACAGAAGTTTGCGGCCCTGCGTCCTCGGGGCGCACCGCCTTACTGTTGGCTGCTCTGGCCGCCGCCACGCGCCGCGGAGAATTCTGCGCAGTGGTCGATGCCAGTGATGCGCTCGATCCGCAGTCAGTGGCTGCGGCCGGTGTGGACCTGGAACGGCTGCTGTGGGTGCGGTGTGGCGAGAGTTCACCGCAAAGAGAGTGCTCACCACGGAGGCGCCCTTCGACTTCGCTCAGGGCAGACTCCGACACGGAGAACCACTCCAGACAAGTCAATCAGAACTCTGAAGAGCTAGTTGGACGCCTAGTTGGAGATCGAGTTGGGCGTCGATTTGAACCGCGAAGCTCAAAGTCTTCATCTGAAAATTCTTTGGAGCAAGTTCTGCGAGCGACGGATTTGCTGCTTGAAAGCGGAGGCTTCGGGCTGATCGCTCTCGATCTCGCCGATGTGCCGCCACAGGCAGCGCGCCATATTCCGTTGACCACGTGGTTCCGCTTCCGCCGCGCGATCGAGTACACGCCCACGATTCTGCTGGCCGTCGAGCAACGTCCTATTGCCGGCAGTTGCTCTTCGCTGCTGCTGCAGTTGGGATCGCCCGACCGTCCACCGCAACGAATGGATGCTCCCTTTGCCGAGCCGTCGCACGCACAATTGTTCACTGGATTGGACATCACCATGGAACTCGTTCGGTCGCGCCTGGAACGGAAACCCGCCGGCTCGGTTACGGCTTTCGCCAGCAAAACCGCATGGACGGGATGAAAGCTGAAATCAATTAATCAATTACCAAATTTCTCAATTGCGAAATGATTCACTCCCATGCCGTTGGCCTGCATCTACGTGCCGAATTTTTCCGTGGCGGCTGCTCTGCGTGCCGAACCGGAACTGCGGGCGCGGGCCGTCGCCATTCTCGAAGGCAAACCTCCGCTGGAAACAATTGTCGCGGTCAATGAAAAGGCTGGGGGCATGGGAATTGCGATGGGCATGACCAAGGCGCAGGCCGAGTTGTGCGCGGAACTCGCCTTGCGCCCGCGTTCTGCGCTGCAGGAATCCGCCGCGCACACCGCGTTGCTTGATTGCGCGCAGTCGTTTTCGCCGTGCGTGGAAGACGCAGCCTGCGACACCGCCCTGCTCGATCTCGCGGGCATGGAATCTCTGTTGGGATCGTTGCCGAAAATTTCTCGCGCGATTCACAGCCGCGCGGGTGCGCTTGGATTAGAGGCCAACGTTGCTGTAGCTTCCAATCCCGATGCGGCTGTGCTCGCCGCTCGCGGATTCGCGGGCATCGCCGTAATTCCTGGGGGCAAAGAAGCCGAACACTTGGGCCCCTTGCCAACGGAAGTGTTATTTGCAAATGGAGTAGACGGGGACGAGAAAAAAGCCGCTGCTCGCCTGCTCGAAACCCTTGACCGTTGGGGCATCCGCAACCTGCGTGGACTGGCTGCGTTGCCGGAAGTTTCGCTCAGCGAACGTCTCGGACAAGAAGGCCTGCGTCTGCAGCAATTGGCGCGGGGCGCCGCTTCGCGCACTCTGGTGCCGGTGGAAGCGCCGCCGGTGTTTGAAGAAGCCGTTGAACTGGAGCATCCGATCGTCCTGCTCGAGCCGCTGGCTTTCCTGCTGAATCGACTGCTCGAACAAATCTGTGCGCGGTTAGGTTCGCGCGCTCTGGCCACGCAAGAATTGCGCCTCACGCTGGAGCTGGAAAATTTCTCCCCGTTCCATCAACGATCCTCTGTCAACTTTGTGCGCACCCTGCGCCTGCCTCTTCCCATGCTCGACACCAAAGTATTTTTAAAATTGCTGCAACTGGATTTGAATGCGCATCCTCCGGGCGCGCCCATCGTAAAAATTCATCTGGCGGCAGAGCCGGCGCAGCCACGTTCGGCGCAGGCCGGGCTCTTTCTACCGCCATCACCGGAACCGGAAAAACTGGAACTCACCCTCGCCCGCATCACCGGTATGGTCGGCGAAAACAAAGTCGGCGCGCTGGAAATGCTCGACACGCATCATCCCGAGGGCTTTCGCATGCGGCGATTTGTGGCCGAAGCCCCAGGAAAAAGTTCGCATGAGAAGCCGCCCGGCGAGGCAGAAGGACGATCGACAGTCACAGCTCTGCGCCGGTTTCGTCCGCCCCGGCGCGCCAGCGTGACTCTGGAAAATGGCCAGCCTGTGCATTTGGTTTGCCCCAAAAATGTGCAGGGCGATGTGCTCTGGCGAGCCGGCCCTTGGCGCTTTTCCGGAGACTGGTGGGAACGCGAAGCGTGGTCACGCGATGAGTGGGACCTCGCCTTGCAAAATAACGCTCTGCGCAACGGAGAAGATATTTCTTTCTGTCGTCTGGTGCATGATCTGCTTGGCGGTGGCTGGTTCGTGGAAGGAATGTATGACTGAAATCGTAGCGCCGGCGTCTCGCCGGCTGTCGCGGGGGCGTCCCCACCCTCGCACCTGCCCCGGGAAAACAACTGGCGAGTTTTGAGGCGCCCCAAGCAAGTGTCGGCGGGACGCCGCCACGACAGCCGCCAGGACGGCGGCGCTACAAACTCTTACGCTGATTCTTCGCTACTCATGTACATCGAGCTTCATGCCCGCTCGGCTTTTAGTTTTCTCCAGAGCGCTTCCCTGCCCGAGGAACTGGTGGCAGTGTGCGCACAACTCGGGATGCCCGCCATGGCGCTGCTTGACACGGACGGCGTGTACGGCGCGCCGCGCTTTCACCTGGCAGCGAAGAAAGCAAAGATCAAAGCTCACATCGGCGCAGAGGTCAGTGTAAATTTTTTTTCATCACGGAGGCAGGGAGGCACTGAGAAGACAAATCAACAATCAACAATCACAAATCTCCGTGGTGAATTCCGACTTCCGCTTCTCATCTCCTCGCGCTCTGGCTACCAGAATCTTTGCCGCCTGATCACTAAGATGAAATTGCGCGCAAAAAAAGGCGAGGGTGCGGTTTGCGCGGACGAATTACAAGAGCATGCTTCCGGCCTCATCTGTCTCACCGGTGGCGCGGAAGGCCCGCTGGCGGCGGCGTTGCGGCAGGGTGGAATCGATGAAGCCCGGCGAGTCGTCGATCAACTGGTCGGAATCTTTGGACCCGGCAATGTTTACGTTGAATTGCAACGTCATTTCCAGCGCGAAGAAGAATCCCGCAATCGTGCCGCGATCGATATCGCGCGCTCGCTGAATCTTCCTCTGCTGGCTACCAACGGAGTCTGCTACGCCACTGCTAAAGCCCGCGAGCTCTGCGACGCCTTCACTGCGATTCGCCATCACCGCACTCTTTCGACTGCCGGACGCCTGCTGGCGCGCAACTCCGAACGCTTTCTGAAATCTGCGCAGGAGATGCAGCAGCTTTTCGCCGACCTGCCGGAGGCCATTGCCAACACGCTGGAAGTTTCTTCTCGCCTGGAATTCACGCTGAACGATCTCGGCTATGAATTCCCGCGCTATCCCGTGCCAGAAGGCGAAACCATGGATTCATTCCTGCGCGAGCACGCATGGAAAGGATTTCATGATCGTTACGGCCGCAAGACGAGCGAATTGCAAGCCCGCGCCCGTCTTCAGGTCGAAAAAGAATTAAAGCTCATCGAAAAACTCAAGCTCGCCGGATACTTTCTCATCGTCTGGGATCTGGTGCGTTTCTGCCGCGAACAAAACATTCTAGTGCAAGGCCGCGGCTCGGCCGCCAATAGCGCCGTCTGCTACTCGCTCGGCATTACCGCGGTCGACGCCGTCAGCATGGAATTGCTCTTCGAGCGTTTTCTTTCGGAAGAGCGCGGGGAGTGGCCAGACATTGATCTTGACCTGCCCAGCGGCGACGAACGCGAAAAAGTAATTCAATATGTCTACCAACTTTATGGCGAACGCGGTGCCGCCATGACTGCCAACGTGATCACTTATCGCAACCGCATGGCTGCGCGCGAAATGGGAAAGGCGCTGGGGTTCGATCCGGAAACGCTCGCGAAGATTTCTGCCGCCGTCGCCACCTGGGAATTTCGCGACGAAAATGACGCGCTCGACCGCCGCTTCCGCGATGCCGGGCTCGATCTGAATCATCCCCGGCTGCGCAAATATTACGAACTCTGCCTCGCGGTGCAGGACATGCCGCGCCATCTCGGCCAGCATTCGGGCGGCATGGTCATTTGCCAGGGACAACTCGATTCCGTGGTGCCGCTCGAACCTGCGTCCATGCCCGGCCGCGTGGTGGTGCAGTGGGACAAAGAAGATTGCGCCGACATGGGCATCATCAAAGTCGATCTGCTCGGCCTCGGCATGATGGCCGTGCTCAAGGATTCGATCGAACTCATTCGCGGGCATTATGACGAAGAGGTCGACCTGGCGCAGCTGCCGCAGGACGATCCGCCGGTGTATTCCGCGCTACAGCAGGCCGATACCATCGGTCTGTTCCAAGTGGAAAGCCGGGCGCAGATGTCGTGTCTGCCTCGCCTGCGGCCTAAAAAGTTTTACGACATTGTGGTGCAGGTCGCAATCATCCGGCCGGGGCCGATCGTCGGCCAGATGGTGAATCCGTTTTTGCAGCGCCGGCAGGGACGCGAAGACGTCACCTATCCGCATCCTTCGCTTGAGCCCGTGCTGAAGCGCACGCTCGGCGTCCCGCTGTTTCAGGAACAACTGCTCCGGCTGGCCATGATCGCTGCCAACTTTACGGGAGGCGAAGCCGAGGAACTCCGGCGCGCCATGGGATTCAAGCGCTCGCAGGCTCGCATGAAAGAAATCGAAGCACGGTTGCGTTCTGGCATGACGGCGAATGGAATTTCGGCAAAGGCGCAGGAAGAAATTATTCTCTCCATTACTTCGTTCGCGCTCTACGGATTCCCTGAATCGCATGCGGCCAGCTTCGCTCTGATCGCCTATGCCAGCGCCTATCTGAAATGCCACTATCTGGCCGCGTTTACTGCTGCGCTGCTCAACAACCAGCCTATGGGGTTTTATTCGCCGGCGACAATCGTGAAGGATGCGCAGCGGCATGGATTGAAAATGCTGCCGGTGGATGTGACGTGTTCGGAGTGGAAATGTACTTTGGAGTTAAATTATGTGGAGCGGGCACCCGCGCAGCGTGGGCGGAGCGCCGACGCGACAGCCGGCGAGGCGCCGGCGCTACGTATGGGATTGCGCTACGTTCGCGGGTTGCGGGAAGAAGCTGCTCAGGCTCTGGTTCGCGAACGGACGCGTGCTCCATTCGCGTCCATTCACGACCTCACCCGGCGGGTTCCTGAATTACGCAAGGACGAGCTCACTACGCTGGGGGAAATCGGCGCGCTGAATTCGATCGGGATCGAGGCTTGCGATCCTCAGGGGCTGAAGCCCACATCTTTTAACGCCCCTAGCGGCACGGCTGAAGCCGTGCCCTTCCCAACTAGGCCCTTCCCAAAACCTTTTCACAAGAACAACCCTGATGGATTTGTCATTCCGGTCTCCGACCGCACACGAGAGGCGAAGGAATCTCGGAACTCGCAACTCGGGACTCGGGACTCGAGACTCACAACTCGCAGCTCGAAGCTTCACCGCCGCGACGCGCTCTGGCAGGTCGAACGCGCTGTCCGCGCGTCTGGGCCGCTGCTGGAATCTCAACCTGAGCCTGATTCGCCGTCGCCGCTTCAGCCTATGAATCATGAAGAGCGGCTGGTTGCCGACTTCCGCGGCACGGGGCTGACTGTCGGCCCGCATCCCATGGCTTATCGTCGCGAATGGCTCAACGCCATGGGCATTCGCCGAGCCAGCGATCTGCGCGAGCTGCCCAACGGCAAGCGGCTGCGCATTGGAGGCTGCGTTATTACCCGCCAGAGGCCGGGGACTGCCAAGGGATTCGTGTTTGTCAGTCTGGAAGACGAAACCGGCGTGGCCAATGCCATCATCACGCCTGACCTGTTTCATCAGAATCGTCTGTTGCTGACCAGCGAGCGCTTTCTGGCCATTGAAGGCATCCTGCAAAATCAGGACAACGTCATCTCCGTGCGCGCCGAGCGAGTTCAGCCGTTGTTTGTTACGAAAGCCGAAACTGTTTCGCACGACTTCCATTGAGCGCCGTGGTTCCTGCTAACATGCTGGCCGCAAAATGGAGGGCTCGCCATGGTGGAACTGTTTAATGCCGGCAAGAACCTCGCACGTGTCGAACAAACCCGCCTTCAGCGGGAGCTCATTGAAAAAGAACGCAGCGAACGCATCGCGCAGCACAAGCGGGACGTGGCCGAGCACCGAGCTCTGCTTACGGCAACTCCCGGCGCGGCCCAGCCCTTGAATCTGTTCGCCGACGGCGATTCCTGGTTCGACTACCCGCTCCCGCCCACCGGACGCAATGACGTGATTCGTTCCATCGGCAGTCACGGCAAACCGCAGCCGCTCATCCTCAACCTCGCCCACTATGGTGACGAGGCCCGCGACCTGCTTGGAGTCAAGCGACGCCAACGCATCATCGACAATCTGAGTGATGTCGAAAACGGTTCCTTCGACGCCATTCTATTTTCCGGCGGCGGCAACGATACGGTCGGCGATCAATTCTGTTTGTGGGTCCAGAATTACGTCCCTGGCATGACGCCAAGTCAGGGCATCAACGTCCAGCGCCTGGCGGCGGTGCTCGGCGTCGTGCGCAGCGCCTTTGAGGATTTGATTGCCATTCGCGACAAAATCTTGCCGCAATGTCCCATCTTCATTCACGCGTACGACTTTGCCGTGCCCACCAATATCGGGATTTGCGACAACCTGATTGGCCCCTGGCTCAAGCCTTCTCTTGTCAACCGCGGCTGGACGGATCCGGCAGCTGGGACGCTGGTAGTCAAAGAATTCCTGCTGCAATTCCACAGCATGCTCACGCAGGTCGCGGCCGCCCACAAGAATGTGATCTGTGTCGAAACCCAGGACACGCTCGCTCCAGACGATTGGGCGAATGAGTTACATCCCACACCGCAGGGATTCGACAAGGTCGGCGCGACATTTCTGACCGCGATGAGGACAGTTTTCCCGGGACGAATCTAACTCTAGGCTAGATCCAGTCTAGGCAAATCTAACCTGGTCGCACCTGCGTCGACAGATTCAGCTCTTCTTACTTCCCTGTATAGCTCACTCTCCAAATCGAGTTCGAGCCATCGTCGCTGACCAGCAGCGAACCATCGGGTGCAACCGTGACTCCGACGGGACGTCCCCAGACGTGGCCGTCGGGCAGCACGAAGCCGGTCAGGAAATCCTGATACTCACCGGTGGCGTGACCGGTCTGATGCAGCGGTACGCGGATCACTTCGTAGCCGACGCGGACTGACTTGTTCCACGAGCCATGTTCCGAAGCAAACAGTTCGCCGCTGTACTCCGCCGGAAATTGCTTGCCATCATAGAAAGTAAGTTCCAGCGACGCGTTGTGCGGCTGCAGTAGCACATCGGGAACGAGCACTTTGTCTTTCAACTCAGGATGCTTACCCTTTTGCCGCGGATCCTGATTTTGGCCGATATACCACCACGGCCAGCCATAGAATCCGCCCTCTTCGACATGCGTGATGTAGTCGGGCACAAGGTTGTCGCCGAGCGCGTCGCGCTCGTTGACCGAGCACCACAGTTCGCCGGTTTGCGGATTCACCCGAATACCGCCGCCGGCATTGCGAATGCCGTAGGCATATACCTGCAGCTGGCAATTCGCCGCGTCACACCACAAAATGTCGGCGCGATTTTTCTCGCCGGGATGCGTATCGGTATCGTCGTCATTCGAGGCCGACCCCACTCCGACGAACATTTTCTTGCCGTCCAGAGAGAAGTCGACCGCGCGGGTCCAGTGTCCGCCGCCCGCAGGCAGGTCGGCGACGTGCTGCGACACGCCGCTGGCCTGCAGATCTCCGTTGTGGTAGGGGAAGCGAATCACTTCGTTGGTGTCGCCGATGTAAATCCATTGCGGGTCGGGCCCGGGCGGATAAAACGCAATCCCGTATGGCTCTTTCAGACCCTTGGCGAAAACTTCAGTCTGTTCCGGTTTGCCGTCGCTGGTCATTCCTCGGAACACGCGGATGCGCCCGGCTTCGCTCTCGGCCAGGAAGATGTCGCCGTTGGGTGCAGTCCGCAGCAATCGCGGATTCTTGAGGCCTGAAGCAAAGAGTTCCACCTTAAAGCCGGGGGCCGCGACCGGCCACGCGTTCTGCGGGCGTGCCACCACCTCCGCGCCATTGTTCGATGATGAAGTCGCATAGGGTTGGGGAAGATCTTTGGGCGTGATCTTGCGAGTTGTGCCCGGCGCTTCATAACGGAAGTCGGTAAAGGGGGCGTTGGGCGACGGGTCTCCGATTTTGCCGGTATCGACTTCGGCGGCCGGAGTTGCGCTCGCGGCGGCGGTCTTGCCCGACGCCATGGCTTCCACGTAGGTCACGACCTGCCATCGCTGGTTTTCAGGTAGCGCCTCCCATGAGGGCATCCCGTTGTCTTTGTCCCCCTTGGTAATGAACCAGAAGATTTCTCCCGAAGCAACGCCCTTGAGCTTGCCGTCTACGAGGGAAGGTACGTTGCCCGTGCCTTTGCCCAATTTTCCGTGGCAAGCCAGGCAATTGTGGGCGTAAACGGTTTTGCCCGCATCGACCGCAGCCGGCTGGCCGGCCAACGGATTCTTCTGCGCTTTGGCCGAAGCGGGTGCGTCGTGAAAGGACTTATTATCGGCTTGCAGAGTCGCAACGAAAAGCAGAGACAGAAGAACTGCCGGGACAATCCTGATGGCACTTGAGCGCATAAGCTTCCTCAGAAGTAAATTTTCACACATAGATTAGACGCTTCGGGTAAAAGATGCGAATCTTCGACTCTACGGTTTGGCGGACAGCAGATTTTTTGTCGCTATTTATCTATGAGTATTTATTCATCCCTGTTAATTGTTCCGCAGCGCAACCATGGGGTCGATGTGCGAAGCTCTTCGAGCCGGAAGGTACCCGGCAAAGAGCGCGACCATGGCCAGCACGAGAATGACCGCCGCGAACGTGGTCGGGTCGGTCGGAGTGGTGTCGAAAAGCAACGCGGCAATCGCCCTCGCCACCAACAGCGAGGCGACGATTCCCATGGCAATTCCGATCAGCGTCAGGCGGAGCGTTCTGGCGATCACGCCCAGTTGCACGTGACCCGTAGTCGCACCCAGAGCCATGCGGATGCCGATCTCCTGGGTGCGCTGGGTAACCGAGTACGAGATGACGCCGTAGATGCCGAGCGCGGCCAGCAGCAACCCAAGCGTGGCGAAAGCAGCTACCAGCAAGATGAAGAAACGGCGCGGCGAGACGGCATGATCGACGATGGTCCGGATGGGGCGGAATTCGGCGGCAGGCTGTTTCGGATTCAGCTCGCGCAGAGTGTGGAGAACGGTCTCGGCCAGAGTCGCGGGCGACAGGCTGGTGCGGACGACTAGTTGAGCATCGTTCGGATTTTGCTGCGTTGCTGGATAGTAAATTTGCGAGCCTGACCCGCTCTCCACAGTTTCTTCGTGGACGTCGTCAACGACCCCGACGACGAGATCTTGCTCTTGATCGCGCATCAGGATCTTGCCGACTGCGTCCTCACCCGGCCAGTAGACACGAGCGGCTGACGCGTTGATCATCACCACACGCTGGCTGTGCGGTCCATCGGCCCAGGTGAAGTCGCGCCCGCGGAGGCGAATGCCCATGGCGTGGATGAACCCCGGCGTTACCACATACACCAGCGGGTCGGGCAATTGGCCGGGTGCGAAAGTCTTTCCCTGTGGCACGGGCGTGTCCCATTCGCGGTTCGGTCCAAGCGGAAGGTAATCGGCCATGCCTGCGGCTTCGACGCCGGGCAACGCGCTCACGCGGGCAAGAATCTGCTGGAAAATTTCACTTCGCTTCTCGACGGCGGCATCGTTGGTCGGGGCGCTGTCGTCGTAGTCCACTTTTATCGACGCGGCGCGGTCGGGTTGGAATCCGAGATCGACATCAAGCACCTTGAGAAAGCTTCGCATCAGCAGGCCCGCGCTGACCAGCAGCACACAAGCCAACGCGACCTCAGACACAACCAACCCGGCGCGCACACGCTCATGTTTGCGGCCCAGACCGGCGCCGGCACCGGAGTCCTTCAGCACTTCCTGGAGATTGCCGCTGGCCATCCTGAGCCCCGGAAGCAGGCCAAACATCATGGCTGTAAAGACGGCGACAAGAACGGTCCAACCGAGCGCCTGTCCATCAATGCGCAGAGTGCTGAGCAGCGGCAGAGCCACTGATCCCTGATGCGCGAGCCATACGATCAACGCTGCGGCCAGCCCGAGTCCCAACGCCGCACCCGCGCCGGAGAGCACCAGGCTCTCCATGAGCAACTGGCTCACGATGCGACCACGGCTTGCGCCGAGTGCGCCGCGGACGGCAAATTCCTTGGCACGGGCGGCGGTGCGAGACAGCAGCAAGTTCGAAAGGTTCACGCCGGCGATCAGCAGAATTGCACCTACGGCGCACCACAATGCAATCAGCGAGCGGCGCAGCTTGCCCGTAACGTAATCCTTCAGCGGCACGGGAATGAGATCGCCTTTATAGCGGCCCCGAGTTTCGGGATATTTCGTGTTGAAATAAATGTCGGGCGCGACGCGGTTGGCATCGTCGAGCGCCTGGGCGACGGTCACGCCCGGCTTGAGGCGGCCGAGCAGGGTGACGATATTACCCCAATTCCGTTCCAGATTTAAGTCGAGCGGGGTGAACAGATCGACTTTCGCGCCGGGCGAAAACACCGCGCCAAAATCAAAGCTGTCGGGTAAGACGCCGACGACCGTGATCGGCGTCCCGTTGAGTTCGATGACCTTGCCGACGATCTCCGGGTCGGCATTGAATTGCTGACGCCAGTAGGCGTTAGCCAGCACAGTAACCGGGTGAACCCCGCCGCGAGCTTCGTCGGGCGTGAACAGGCGGCCCTTAGCGGGCTGAACGCCGAGGACCTGAAAGAAATTTCCGATGACTTCAAAACTAGTGACCGGTTGCGGCTCTCCGCGGCCGGTAAGGCGAAGATTGTCCGCCGTGGTAAAGGCCATGTATCCGGTGAGGCCCTGGTAGACGCGGCTCTGGTCGCGCAACTCTTCATACGCATCGGCCGAGTAGGTGGCGCAAGACAGGCCGCAACCGGTCGGGGGCGGCGCTATCCACACCAGTTCGTGCGAATCAGGGAACGGCAACGGGCGCAGCAGCAGCGTGTTGACCACGCTAAAGACGGCGATGTTGGCGCCGATGGCGAGAGCCAGGATGACCATCGCGACTAGGGTGAAGCCACGATCGCGAATCAGGGTCCGCAACGTGTATTTCAGGTCTTGTGCGAAAACGTCCAGTTTCATAGCTCTCCCTCAGTTCGGGGCGGGAATCTCAATCGCGAGCGTGACTGACTCTTAGACGCACCGCGCCAACGAGCGTAAGCTCCTGTCTCTCTAACGTCTACGAATTTCTGGCTTCTAGATCATCGTTGCAGCACGACCTCCTGTTGTAATGCCGCCTCAATCTCCTCGAATTCGCGAGACGACAGCCGGAATGTCCCCGCTCCAATCACGCCTGCAACCTGCTTAGGATTCCGCATTCCGACGATCGCGCCGGTCACTGCCGGGTTGTGCAACGTCCAGGCGATGGCAATTTCGCCGGCGGTTCTGCCATGGCGGTCACCGACCTCTTTCAACAGTTCGACCAGGCGCAGGTTCCGGCTCAGCAGGGGCTCGTTGAAGTTTGGATTCTTCAATCGCCAGTCCTCTGCCGCCAGGGAAGCGATGCGCTGCCTTGTCATTCCACCGCTCAACAGGCCGGAATACATGGGAGAGTAGACGATCACACCGATGTTGTTCTGCTCGGCGTAGGGCAGGATGGAGTGCTCTACCTCGCGAGCCAGCATGGAATAAGGCGGCTGCAGAGATGTAATCGGCGCGATCGCAGCCGCGCGCTTCATTTGGGCGACGTTGAAATTCGACACGCCAATGTGGCGCACTTTGCCTTGATCTTTAAGGCGCGCCATCTCGGTCCAACCTTCTTCGATGTCGGCATCCGGTTCCGGCCAGTGAATCTGGTAAAGATCGATCACCTCCACGCCCAGCCGGCGCAGGCTGTCTTCGCATTCGCGGCGAATCGATTCCGCCTTCAGCGTTCCTCCGATCTTCCCATTCGCATCCCACGTCCGCTCACATTTCGTAAAGACATATGGACGTTGCGTACGGCCTTGCAGCGCCTGCTTCACCACTTCTTCCGAGTGCCCAAGACCGTAGACCGCGGCGGTGTCAATCCAATTGATGCCGTGATCGAGTGCGTCGTGAATTGCAGCGATGGAGTCGTAATCGTTCTGCGGGCCCCAGCTCCACGTCCATCCACTTCCGCCCATAGCCCAGGCTCCAATGCCGATCGGAGTAACGAATAGATCGCTGTTTCCTAACTGTCGTTTTTCCATCTCACCCTCCATTGGCCGCCGGCAATTTCCCTCGACGCGTGTTCCGGCGCTCTTCTCTCTGGATGCATTTTTCAATCCGTTCGGGCCAAACGCATGATAGTCCAGCTTATTGAATTCAAAGCCCTTGTGAATCCGACTCTCGCATTGGTTCATCTGATCTTGTATCTGGGTCAGCCGGTCGACAGCTTTCGACACGTTGCCTTGGGGTGGGGAAGGATTCCGGAGGAATGGAGAATATCGCCGAAGAAAAAGACCACGCCCTGTCTGGACGCTACCTGGCTTTGCTGGAAGTGGCCTCGGCCATCGCGTCGCACCGCACACTGGAAGAATTGTTTACCGATCTTGCCCACCGGCTTCATCCCATCATTGAGTTCAATTATCTAAGCGTGCTGCTTTACGATTCTGCGCGAAATGTAATGCGCGTCCACATCTTGGATTCCGACGGACCCGATAGCGTTCGCCCTGGCATGGAGTTTTCCATGGACGAATCTCCTTCCGCCTGGGTCTGGAACAATCAGCAACCGTTGGTGCTCGAAGATTTGGACTGCGAGGCGCGATTTACCCGGCCCATCAAACTGTTGCAGGAATATGGAGTCCGATCTTTTTGCAGTATTCCTCTGAGCACTCCGCGGCGCCGTCTGGGAGCTTTCAACCTCGGCCACACTGCACCGGGCGTTTACGCGCTCGATCATTTGGAGATTCAAACGCTGGCTGCCAGTCAGGTTGCCGTTGCGGTGGAGAACGCGTTGAACTATCAGGACGCGTCGACCTTGCAGCGCGAAGTGGCGCGTGAGCGGGACCGGTTGAAACTGTTGCTTGACGTAAATAACGCGGTCGTATCGAACTTGTCGCTGACAGAGTTATTCAAAGTAATCCCCAGCCGCGTACGCCTGGCGATGCAGTGCGACGGAGCCTGCCTTTCTTTGCCGGACCTGAAGAACCAACAGCTCGAAATTCATGGCCTGGATTTTCCAGAGGGGCGAGGCTTTCTGCAGGAAGAAATGCGGCTGCCGATCGAAGGATCGAGTCCGGGCAAGGCATTCCGCACCGGAGAGCCGGTTTTGTTTGAGACCGCGCCGCGGGCGCTGCACGTGAGTTCTTTGCAATTGAATTTTCAGGAAGGAGTGCAATCCGGATGTTTCCTGCCGCTGATGCGCGGCGATCGCAAGATCGGCGTTTTGCACTTGTTGGACCGGCATCCGCATCGTTTCTCTGAGGCGGACGCGGATTTTCTGCAGCAGGTTTCCAATCAGGTTGCTATCGCGCTCGACAATGCGATGCAGTACCGCGAAGTAGACGAATCGAGGGAACGTCTGGCGGGCGAGACTTCTTATTTACGAACCGAGATTCGCGCCGAGCGCGGCTTCGATGAAATTCTGGGAAATACTCCGGCTATTCGGGACGTGCTGCGCCACATCTCGACCGTGGCCCCGACGAACTCTACGGTTCTGATTCAGGGAGAAACCGGCACGGGCAAGGAGCTCGTCGCCCGGGCGATTCATAACCTGAGTTCGCGGCGGGACAACCTGTTCGCCAAGCTAAACTGCGCTGCTATTCCTTCAGGCTTGCTGGAGAGCGAGTTGTTCGGCCATGAGAAGGGCGCGTTCACGGGAGCGATCGCAAAAAAGGTTGGCCGATTTGAAGTCGCTGACAAGGGAACTCTGTTTCTCGACGAAGTCGGCGACATCCCGCAAGAATTGCAGCCCAAGCTACTGCGAGTTTTGCAGGAGCGGGAGTTCGAACGACTGGGCAGCAGCCGGTCGATCCAAGTCGACGTTCGGCTCGTCGCGGCAACCAATCAGGATTTGGGCAAGATGGTGGAGAATCGGTCGTTCCGCGCCGATCTGTATTACCGGCTCAACGTTTTTCCCATCAAACTGCCCGCACTACGCGAACGCCGGGAAGATATTCCTCTGCTGGCGCAGCATTTTGTAGAGCACTACGGCAAGCAGATGAACAAGAAAATCGACGTGGTTGCTCCCGAGACGATGGACGCTCTTATGCGTTATGACTGGCCGGGAAATATCCGCGAGCTGCAGAATTTTATCGAGCGAGCCGTCATCCTTTCGCAAACCAAAACCCTGGCGGCGCCGATCATTGAATTGACCCGGGCGCGAGAAAGCTCGTCGGGGGCGCCAGTTACTCTCGAAGACGCCGAGCGCGAGCATATTCTGCTGGCGCTCCGCGAGACGCAGTGGGTGCTGGGCGGGTCCGGTGGCGCGGCCAATCGGCTGGGCATGCCGCGAACTACGCTGATTTATAAGATGCGACGGCTGGGAATCGGACGGCAACCGGAGTAAAGGTTGTGTACGCGTTGTCTCGTTATCGTTGCTTTTACGCTTTTACTTTGTCGCTTTTACTTCGAGCTTGCTCGTTCCGATGTTACAGCTTTTGGATCTGCCGGCGCGTTCGTTTGACTCGCCAGCCTGCCGCAACACTCCGGCCTTTGCGGAAGCGTAGAGCTATCCCATCCACCGCCGAGAGCGCGAACAAGCAAAACGCTAGCCGTGACCCGCCGACCGAGGATCTGCACCGCCGTCCGTTCGTCGGACAACGCCAGCCCTTGCGCCGTGATCACTTCGAGATAAGTCGTTACCCCACCTTTGTAGCGCATCAGCGACTGATTGAGTGAATTCTCAGCAGCCGTTACGGCAGCCTGCTGCGTTTTCGCCTCGTCCTGCAAGATCCTCAGCGCGGCGAGATTGTCTTCTACATCCTGAAATGCACCGAGAACAGTTTCGCGATAGTTCGCAACCGACTGATCGTAAGCGGCCTGGGCCTGGTCTGAAACTGCGTGGCGGCGGCCCGCGTCGAAAATCGTCTCCATGGCGGACGCACCGGCCAGCAGAAATCCGCTGGGGCCGGACAGAAGATTGGTGATCGTAGTGCTTTCAAATCCCCCGGACGCCGTCAACGACACGCTCGGGAAATAGGCCGCTTTGGCGACTCCGATGTTGGCGTTCGCCGCGGCGACACGACGCTCAGCCGCAGCCACATCAGGACGGCGCTCCAATAGTTCGGAAGGCATCCCGGAAGGAATTGTCGGCGGAGCCAAATCGAGCGGCGACGACGCCAGGCTGAACGTTGAAGCAGGTTGACCGAGCAGCACGGCGATCGCATGCTCGTCTTGCGCTCTCTGTACTCCGATGTCGATGGCTTGCGCGCGCGTAGTTTCGAGCTGCGTCTGAGCCTGGTCTACGTCCACGGAAGACGCCACACCGCCCTTGAAACGATTCTGCGTGAGCTCGAGAGCCTCCTCGTAAGCCGAAACGGTCGAAGAGAGAAGCTGCTCCTCGGCGTCCAGTTCGCGAAGCTGAAAATAGTCTGACGCCAATTCGGCGTGCAAACTCAGGCGCACACCTTCCAGGTCCGCGGCGCTGGCTTGCGCCTGATCGCGGCTGGCCTCGACGGTTCGCCGCACCCGGCCCCAAACGTCAGCCTCATACGACGCACTGACCGGCAATGGAATATCGGTGTAGCTGTTGGAAGCCTGGCTGAAAAGCGGCCGGTTCGTCGATTGATGATCGCGGGTTGCGGAGAGTCCCGCCGAAATTGTCGGGAAATAATCCGCGCGATTTTGCCGAACCAGAGCTCGCGCCTGTACATATTGAGCTTCTGCAGCCTTCAGGTTCTGGTTCGATACGTTAATCTGCTCTTCGAGCGAGTTCAGTTTCGTATCCTCGAAAATCTCCCACCACTTGCCGCGGGCAATCGCATCGCTCGGCTGGGCTGTTGTCCAATCTGGCGGAAGTTCTTTGTAGGCCGGAGGCGCGGGAACATTAGGGCGGGCGTAGCGCGGGCCGACCGCGCAGCCGGCCAGCAGCAGGAGCGTTGGGACCAGAAATCCCAGTCGCGCAGTCTTGCTAATCGCGTTGACGCATGCTCTCGCGTTCATAACGCATCTCCAGCTGCGGACTCCGAAACCCGCACCGCCTGTCCGGAGAGGATCGAATCTGGCGGATTCACGATGATCGACTCATTGCCTTCGAGTCCACCAACAATCTCGATGTGATCCCCGAAATCATGGCCCGGCGTTACCGGTGTAAGCTGAGCCTTGCCGTCTTTCACGACCGCGAGACGCAGACCTTCTTTGCGGAAAAGTAGTGCGTTCACAGGCACGACGAAAGAGGAAGCTCCAGCGGGCAGTTTGAGGTGAACTTCCGCGTAGGATCCGGTCAGCAGCACTCCAGTGGGATTGACCACGTCAATCTCGGCCAGCAAAGTGCGCGAGGCTAAATCGATCGCCTCGGCCGTGCGCACCAGGCGACCTTGAAAGCGGCGCCCGGGAAATTCAGCCAAGGTCAAGTCAGCCGTCAAGCCGGGCTTCGCAGCCTGCGAATACGCCTCCGGAACATTCACATAAACGCGTAGCTTATCGGGCTGAGCGATGTCGAACAGGTCGGTCTTTGAGCCGCCGCTGGCACCCGCATCGATGAGATCTCCAATGTCAGTTTTGCGGGTCGTGATGACCCCGGTAAACGGAGCGTAGATTTTCTCGAACGACTGCAACTGCTGCAGGCGGCTCACGTTCGCCTGGCTGGCCTGCACGGTGGCCTTGTTCGCAGCCAGCGCGCCCACCGCGTTATCGGTGTCCTGCTGCGAAACGGAATTGGTTTTGAGCAGATCCTGGTACCGGTTGGAGGTGATTTCCGACAGGTGCAGGTTCGCCTGCGCGGTGGCCAAGTCGGCGCGCGCCTGCTGCAGTTGCTGGTCGACCTCGGGCGTTTCAATTTCGGCGAGAAGTTGCCCTTGCTTCACGTGTGCGCCAATATCCACATACCAGTTCTTTAGGTAACCGTTGGTTCGTGCATAAATCGGCGCGCTGATGAACGCCTGCACGTTTGCCGGAAGAACAATCTCTTCCGCTTGCGCTCCTCGCTCGGGATGGATGACGGCGACCGTCGGCAGCGCCATTTGTGCTGTTTCTCTCTGCAACGTGGTCCGTGCCTTCACGCGCGGCTGGATGCCGAATGTCAACGCTCCCACGACCACCGCGAATGTGGCGACTCCGACGATCCACTTTCTGGATCGTTGATTCGTATGAATCGGACTCGACTGAATCAAATTCGTTTGAATCGGTTTCGTCTGCGCTGGCGCTTGTGGCACTGGTTCCTGGACGGCCACTTCGTTCTCACCCTCTGATCCAACCGGCATAAATTCCCCCTACCTTCTTATCGGGACTTCTCGAAACTAACCTCATCCTGCTTCGCGTTCTTGCGTCCATGTAGCAGGCTGAACAACGTTGGTACGAACAACAGAGTTGCAACCGTGGCGAACAGCAGGCCGCCGATTACTGCGCGGCCCAGAGGCGCATTCTGCTCACCGCCTTCGCCCAGTCCCAGCGCCATTGGGACCATTCCGATGATCATGGCCAACGCCGTCATCAGCACTGGACGAAATCTCGTGTACCCAGCCTGCAGCGCGGCCGCGATCGCATCTTTTCCTTCTTGCATTTGTTCGGTCGCGAAGCTCACCACCAGAATGCTGTTGGCCGTAGCGACACCCATGCACATGATGGTTCCGGTCAGAGCGGGCACACTCACAGTGGTGTGGCTGACGAAGAGGAACCACGCGATTCCCGCCAGCGCCGCCGGCAGCGCCGAGATGATGATGAAAGGATCGAGCCACGACTGGAAGTTCACCACGATCAGGAGGTAGACCAGCATGATGGAAAACGCCAGCCCGGCCAGCAGGCCGATATAAGAAGACCGCATCGTCTTTACTTGGCCGCGCACAATCACCTGCGATCCGCGCGGTAGCGAACTCTGCGTCTCGGCGACGATCTGGTTGATCTGCTGCGCCACTGCACCCAGATCGCGGCCCTGCACGGATCCGTAAATATCAATAACGGGGCGAATGTCGTAGTGCGAGACCACCGGCATGTGCACCTGCCGGGCGACCGAGGCGAGACTGCCTAGAATTTCCGGCGGCGCCGCGGGATTCGTCCCCGTCACCGGAATGTTCTCGACATCCTGCAGAGTTTGCAGTCGATATTGCGGCGTCTGGGTTGCGATCGAATAGCTGACGCGGTTCTTGGGATCGAGCCAGAACGTTGGAGAAGTCTGGAAGCTGCCGCTGAGCGAGACGAGCAGGTTTTGCGCAACGTCGTGCTGCGTGTAGCCAATTTCGTTGGCTTTGGTGCGGTCCACATCGATGTAAAGCTCGGGCTGGTCGAAAGGCTGCTGGATGCGCATGTCAGCCGTGCCGGGAATACTGCGGACTTTTTGCAGCACGTTGTCGGCGTAGCGGCGATCGCCTTCCAGGTCGTTGCCCGCGACCTGGATGTCAATCGGCGCAGGAAGACCGAAATTCAGGATCTGGCTGACAATGTCAGCGGGAAGAAAAGAAAACGTCACTCCCGGAAATCGCTCCGCCAGACTGAGCCGCAGGTCGTGCACGTACATATCTGTCGGACGATGCTCGGGCGAGAGGCTGACCAGAATGTCGGCATCCGCCGGCCCAATCGGCGCCGAATTGCTGTATGACAGATTGATGCCGCTGTACGGAATACCAATATTGTCGATGACGCTGGAAACTTCCGCCGGAGGAATCTGCTGCCGGATCGACTGCTCCACCAGGTCGCAGAGCCTCGCCGTTTCTTCGATGCGAGTTCCGGTCGGCGCGCGAAGATGCAGCTTGAACTGGCCGCTATCGACGGTGGGAAAGAAATCCTGGCCCAGAAATGGAATGAGCGCGGCCAAAGAGACGATGGAAAACGCCAGCACTCCCGCCAGGAAGGTGCGGCGATGGTTCAGGCACTTCTCGAGAACTCGCTGATAGCGCTCCCGAAAATGCTCGAAAGATTCTTCAAATCGAATCTGGAGACGAACCAGCGGATTGTGACTCGACCCGGGTAATTGCCCGGCTTCCTGTTCATGGCCACGCAGCAGATATTTCGCCATCGTCGGAACCAGCGTGCGCGAGAGCAGGTACGAAGCCAGCATCGCGAACACGACCGATTCCGCAAGTGGCACAAACAAATATCGCGCGACCCCAGTCAGGAAGAACATGGGGACGAACACAATGCAGATGCAGAGCGTCGAAACAAACGCGGGAACAGCGATCTGCTGCGCTCCGTCGAGGATGGCCTGTTGAATCTCTTTACCCTGCGCGATGTTGCGATTGATGTTTTCGATCTCGACCGTGGCGTCGTCGACCAGGATCCCGACGGCCAGCGCGAGGCCCCCGAGGGTCATGATGTTGATGGTTTCGCCAAGAGCACTGAGGACGATGATCGAGGTCAGAATCGACAACGGAATCGAGACGGCGATGATCAGCGTGCTGCGCCAGCTTCCCAGGAAAATCAGAATCATCAATCCGGTCAGGCAGGCGGCAATCGTGGCTTCTTTGATCACACCGTCAATCGATGCGCGCACGAAAATTGACTGATCGGCCAGCGGCTTGATGTCGAGTTCTGGCGGCAAACCGGCCTTGATCTGGGGCAGCAACGACTTGATGCCCGCGATGACGTCCAGAGTCGAGGCGTTTCCAGCTTTCTGAATTGTCAGCAGAACGGAGCGCTGTCCATCGACGCGCACAATGTTGGTCTGCGGAGGAAACCCATCCCGCACCCAACCGATGTCGTGAATGTAGATGGTGCTGCTGCCGACGGTCTTGATGGGCAGTTGGTTGAGTCCTGCGATATCTGTGGGACTGCCGTTGATATCGACGTCATATTCCTTGGATCCGATCTTCGCCGTTCCCGAAGGAAGAATAAGATTCTGCGCGTTCACGGCGTTGACTACATCGAGCGGCGACAATCCTTTTGATTGAAGCGCCGCTGTATCCAGGTCGATCTGCACTTGGCGCTGCTTGCCGCCATACGGATACGGGACCGATGCTCCCTCAACCGTGATGAGGCGGGTGCGAATAAAGTTAAGGCCGAAGTCATTCAATTGCTGTTCCGACAACTTCCCGCCGGAAAGCGCCAACTGAAGAATCGGTACGCTCGACGCGCTGTAGCTAATGACGAGCGGAGGAGTGGTGCCCTGCGGCAGTTGCCGCAGTTGGGTCTGCGAAACCGCGGTCACTTGAGCGATGGCGCGCTCGATGTTAGCACTGGGCTGGAAGAAAACTTTCACTACGGCAATCCCGTTGAGCGATTGCGATTCGATATGCTCGATGTTGTCGACCGTGGTGGTGAGTGAGCGCTCCGTCACCGAAACGATGCGGTCGCTCATGTCCTGGGCATTCAGCCCGTTGTAACTCCAGACAATGCTTACCACCGGAATATTGATGTTGGGAAAAATGTCGGTCGGCGTCCGAACAATTGAGAACGCCCCCAGGACCAGAATCAATATGGCCAGCACCACAAAGGTGTAAGGCCGCCGTAAAGCCAACCGGACAATCCACATATCTGCCTCACGCGGGGGTCAAGAAACCCGTCCCTGCTTCCTTCTAGATCTTGCGCTTCTACAAATGATGAGAGCGGGATCCCACATGCCAGGAATAAAAGCAAGCACCGTACCAATGGCAGAAGCCACCGGTTCCTGATGATCTAGCGGCAACACAAGGGGTTAGGCGTTGCGCTGGAGAAGCTGCCAGTTTCTTCGTAAGCGGACGCGTCTAAGCATCGACATTGCGCCGACGCACTCAAGCCGGGCCGATGCTGAAACGGCCCGACCCGATGCGAAAAGTGTGGACTGAAAGGGCTTAGCGCTGGCAGGAATAGATCGAACAGAAAAACAAAAACTAAGAGCGGGCATTGCGCCCGCTCTTGCATCGACCCCAGGGCTCACTCTCCGGTCTGGGCATCGCCGAACGAAAAGGCTTGCTTGTGTCCGCCAAACTCGACCTCTTCAAGAGTCCGGGCGTGCCCGGTCTCATCGTCGATCGTTATTGCATCACTGGCCGCGGGCTGAGCCAGATTGACCACCTTAGCGGGAGTTCGGAGCTTGCTGTTGCCATCCTGCAGAAAGTCAACTTCTGCCGTAGCCCCATTCTCGCTCCACTCCATGGTGTATTTCCCGGGCGCAAGCTGCCCGACTCCGACCTTCACGGTTTCCGGAATCTCCACGCTGTGATGATTCTTATCTCTGGCAAATGCCGCCGCGGTCATCATCATCAGCGACATCGCGACCGCCAGCATAAGGCCGTTAAACTTCTTCATGTGTTTGTTCTCCTCGTTATAATTCGAAAGCCGTCACTAAAATATTGTTCTCCAGCATTCTTCTGCGGCCTCCGGACGCAGTCGTAGTTGCACGCCAGTTTCCAAGCGCGAGTCTGGCTGGCTGTGAGATTCAATTCATCCATCACCATTTCAATCAATCACTTAGCGGAACTCTCGCGAATCGACTGAACCTCGACCCCACCAGAGAACTGTCTATTCGGTCTCTCCGACAGTCGAAGACCGTCGACGCAGCGACAGCCCCGGCTACCGTCACCAGCCACGGACGCTTGGAACAATTTCCTCTGCACCCCGCCATCTTTGCACTGTGCCAATTCGTCTCAAATCCTGCTAAACCATATATATTTCAACGAATTAAGAGTATCGTGTGGCATTGGCAGAGCACTTGCAGCCTGCTCTACACAACAATTTTCTCTCCAAGGAGACTTCTATGGAGAAGTGCAGGACATTACTGCGCAGCATATTTCCGGCGATCCTTCTAATTGCTGGGTGCGGCTGTCTGGTGGCAGCAGCACAGGCGTCGAAACGTCCAGCACGGCGTCAGCCCGGGACCAGACGCGGCAGCCGGATCAATAGAAGCCTGCAGGGGGAACAAACGGTCTTTAACCTTTAATCTTTAACCGAGGGACGGCCTGCGCCTCCGCACCTCGTTTTTCAATCGTCTATCTTCATATAAGCCCGCGCGTGCGCCTGTCTCTTCGTCGATCTTTAATTAGTTAATCTCTAGAATTAGTCAACCTCTGGCTGCTTCGTCGATTTCTGGTACATCACAAGACTTGCTTGCAGGAGGTACGTGCATGCGGTTGTTGAGTGTGCGGCTGATTGTTTCTCTGATTGTCGGCATAACGCTGGTGTCGCTGGGGTTCTCCTATTACCAGGTGGTGGCGGAAAAGCATGCGCTCCGCGGCGACCTGGAGCGACGCGCAGAAGTGCTGGGCGAGAGCCTCGCCGGCAACGTCGAGAAATCCTGGGGAACCGGTTCGACCCAGGCCTTGCAGCGACTGGTACAGCGCTTTGGCAATCGCGAGCACTTGATTGGCGTCGCGGTCTATGACCGGCAGGGTCAACTGGTCGCCATGACTCCGGAGTTGGGCAAGTCAATTACTTCGAGCCCGCAGGCCCTGACGCAAGCCATCCACGACGATCACGATGAGAGCACGTTCGCGAAGCTGGGAAATACTCGCGTGCTGATTTTCGCTTTGCCAATTCACCACGACGATGACGTGTCCGGCGGACTTGTCATTGTGCACGACGCGGACTACATCCAGGCGCAGATGTTGCATGTATGGCGCGAAACATTTTTCCGGGTACTCGCCCAGATGTTTCTGATTGTGTTGATCACCCTGATGATCGTGCGCTGGAGCATCAGCGGGCCGATTGCGCGAGCCGCGCAGTGGATGCGTGCGATGCGCACCGGAAGAATCCCTTCATCGCAGGAAATGCCCAACCTCGATATGTTCCGGCCTCTGGCTCACGAGGTTGCCACCATGGCCGAGAGCCTTAGCCTGGCGCGCAGCGCCGCCGAAAATGAAGCGCGCTTGCGGGAAGCAGGAGAGTCGATGTGGACTGCCGACCGGCTTTCGGTGCACATCCAGACGCGCCTCGCCGGCAGCCGGCTGTTTGTCGTCTCCAACCGCGAGCCTTACATTCACCAGCGCAACGGGAAGGCTGTGAATGTAATCGTGCCGCCCAGCGGACTGGTAACCGCGCTCGAACCAGTGCTCAACGCCAGCGACGGCACCTGGATCGCGCACGGCAGCGGCGATGCTGACCTCGAAACCGTGGACGCGCACGACCGTCTGCGCGTTCCTCCCGACGATCCTCGCTATACATTGCGCCGGGTGTGGCTCAACAAGCAGGAAGAGGAAGGCTACTACTACGGATTTTCCAACGAAGGTCTTTGGCCGCTCTGCCACATCGCCCACACCCGTCCCATTTTTCGCGCGGCCGACTGGCAGCACTATCAGGAAGTAAACCGCAAGTTCACCGCAGCAGTACTCGAGGAAATCGAAGACACGCCCAGCCCCGTCGTTCTGGTACAGGATTATCACTTCGCGCTCCTGCCGCGGCTGATCAAAGAGAAGCGTCCGGATGCGCGGGTGGCCATCTTCTGGCATATCCCGTGGCCCAACCCGGAGGCCTTCGGCATCTGCCCCTGGCAGCGTCAACTGGTGGATGGCCTGCTGGGAGCCGACTTGATCGGTTTTCACGTGCAGTCGCACTGCAATAACTTTCTGCAGACCGCAGATCGTGTGCTGGAATCGCGCGTCGACTGGGAACACTTTTCGGTTCTGCGCCAGGACCACCGCACCATGGTTCGCCCTTTCCCCATTAGCGTGAATTTCACCGACGACGAACCAGCGACCACCGGCAACAACAGTTTCATGTACCTCGAACGCGCGGCGTTGATGCGAAGTCTCGGCGTCGAAGCGAGTTTCCTCGGGATCGGTGTGGACCGCGTCGACTACACGAAAGGAATCCTCGAGCGTTTTTTGGCGATTGAACGTTTCCTCGAGAAATATTCCAGCTATCAGGGACAGTTCACCTTCGTGCAGATTGGAGCGCCCAGCCGCACGCACATCAAGCGTTATCACGACCTGCTGGCCGAAGTTGAGGCAGAAGCCGAGCGCATCAACTGGCGTTTCCAGTCTGACAAGTGGAAACCGATCGTGTTCATCAAGCGCCAGCACAGTCACGCGGAGATCACTCCCTACTACCGCGCCGCCGATCTGTGCATGGTTACTTCGCTGCACGATGGCATGAACCTGGTCGCGAAAGAATTTCTGGCGGCGCGCAGCGACGAACGCGGCGTGCTCATCCTGAGCCAGTTCACTGGCGCCGCGCGCGAATTGCGCGACGCGCTGCTGGTAAACCCTTATGACATCGACCAGTCGGCGGACGCGATCCGGGTTGCGCTCGAGATGGAGCCGGAAGATAAGCAGCTGCGCGTGCACCGCATGCGGCGCACCGTGAAAGAGCACAACATTTACCGCTGGGCCGGCAATCTGATCTCGGAACTTTGCGAGGTCCGTTTGGATGCTCCGGAGGACGCCCAGGAAAAACTTCAGGCCAGCGCGACTCTGGCTTGATCTGGGCGGCAAGGCACGGCTTGAAAGGCAACGGTAGACCGGATCTGCGATTTCACTGATTGGCCATGGCGCTCGACTAAGCAGCCGGAAACACGAATGTCGGGTCGCCACGCTTTTCGGTAGGCCTCAAAAGCTCTCACTCCACAAGGGCGAACTGTGGCAATATTTGTTCATGATGAGGTGGTCCTATATGTACGCTGTTCGCCTGATTCTCTGGACGGTAACCATGGCATACACCGGATTCCTGCTGACCGGCCAGGGGCTGCGAACGTTCAATAGCCTCTCTATTTCGGAAGCATGCCTCGGAGCTTTAACCGGATTTCTACTTTCCATCATGTTCATTCTGCGAGAGAGGCGGCGACGACGACCTGCCTTGATTACATATTCCGCCGCACAAATCTTCCCGGATTGGGGCACGGCCGACGAGGACCGCGGCTCAGAGGCGAAGCCGAAGGGCTGATTTCAACAAAAGACAGTGTGAGTTCGGGCTGTTGGCGCTCAATCGGGTCCGCATAAAGGCAAATCTCTCAAGGTGTTCGCCCAGTTATGCGAAATGCATTATTCAGCTCATCCAGCTAACTCCTGATTCTAAACACCCGAGGCGACGGTAAGAGTCACTGCCGTCGGAGTATAACTGACCTCAAAATGCTCACCGGAATTGATGGTTGATCCGTTGACTTTGGCGAATTGCCCGGTCAAGGCGCTGCCGGTGAGGATGGTGAATGTGTCTCCGATGGCGGGCACGAAACTGTTAATCAGCTTGATGGTCAGCGTCCCAGCCAAGCTGACTCCGTTCGAGACGGGAAGCTGGCTGTATTGCGAGCCGGCTGTAGTTCCACCGATGGCTACATCGAGGACTCCTGCGGACTGCTGCGAGTAGCTTCCTGTAACTGTGAGCACGCCAGCCTTGGTTGCTGCGTCGCCGACAATCACCGTTGCATTAGAAGTCACGCCCGCCACGAGTGTGCCCTTGCCTAGTAGCGTGCCTTTTTGCAGGTCGAGTCCTGCCGGCGCTGTGAGGGTGCCGTCGACCGTCGTTGTTCCGGCGGCCTGCGTGTAGCTGCCACCGACGGTAAAGCTGCTTCCGGCTCCGACCGTGGTCTTGCCGGCACTGGCGAAGCTGGTGCTCGTGGCCAGGGCTTGTCCAGTCTGCAATGAGAGGGCGCCTTTCGTGGTATTGGCGGCGAGCGTGGCCAGCGCGTTTGTGGTCGAGGAACTCAGAATCGCGGCAGCGGGCCCGATCAACGTAATGCTGGCGGCGTTGCTGGTGATGGCGTCACCCACTTCCAGCAGTCCGGTTACGGTGTAAGTGCCACCGGTCAGCGTTCCGCCGGAAAGATTGTTGAACGGATCGGTCGACCTGCTGTTGATGATCAGCTCACTGCCCTTGCTGACAATCAGCTTGCCGTTATTGGTGAAGCCGGCGGAATCGGGCTGGATGGTCAGAGGAGTGGATTTATTGGCCAGGACCGTTCCGTTGTTGGTGAAGGTCACCGCACTCGATTGACCGATGCCTCCCGTGCCCTCAATCGTGCTTTGATTGATCAGCGCGACGCCGCCCGAACCGTAGATGCAGCTGCTTGTGCCCATGATCACCTTCCCAGAGCCAGTCAGCGTTGTGGCCTGGTTCGGCTCGAGACAGCTATCGGTGCCGAGTGTGATGGTGCCCGTGTTATTGACGCTGCCTTGCACATAGAGATAGCTGCCATTCGCAACATTGAGCTTTCCGGTATTAGTGGGCACGTTGACCGTCCCATCGAGCGTGCCATCCTCATCCTCGATGACGCCAGTGCCGCTGGTTTCCAAAGTTCCTCCACTTATTGTTCCTTGCAGCAGCACGGTTGATCCGGTCAGCGCCTCGACAATGCCGCCGGCATTGTTGACGGTTTGGCCGGGATAGATATCGAGCGTCGCGCCACCGCTGGCCTCGAGCGTGCCGGTGTTGGTGGTTGCTGTGTCCAGGTAGAGTGGGGCCGATTTGTTGTCGGCCTCAATGGTGGCTTGATTCGTCAGCGGCAGGTCATAAAAAGTTCCACCACCGTGGATCAATTGCTGGTTGATGAGCGAGCCGCCCGATGGGCTCACGCTGGTTGCGTTCTGTTCCAGATTGCTGCTCGAACCGCCCATGAGCAGCGAGCCCGATCCGGCCAGGGTCACGTTCCCGGCCATGAACAGAGTTCCGGACTGCACCTGGATCGTGCCGGTGTTTGTCATCGTGTTCTCCAAAAGTGCGCTGCTGTTCGAGAGCTGCAGGGTGCCGCTGTTCGTCAGGGAATTCAGCAGGGCATCACCGCTCAGTTGAATCACTCCGGTCCCGGTGGTGGTGAGCGTTCCGCCGGTATAGATTCCGTCCTGCAGTTGGACAATGCCGCCGTTCAGAGCTTCGACCAGCCCGCCTGCGTTATTAAACGGAGCGTCTGCTCCAAAAACAATCTCCAGCGTTCCTCCGCTGCTTGCCTCCATGAGGCTGGAGTTCGTAATGCCGATCAGGTCGGATCGAACCGCCAGCGTGCCCCCAACCGCATTGATCGTGCCCTGGTTGTCGAGCGTGAATCCCCCGCCCAGCGTACCTTGGCCCGTGATCATTTGCCGATTGATGAGAGTAGGTGACGTTCCCGCGGTCCCGCCGAACACTGAGTTCGCAGTGGTCATGCTCACTGTCCCGCCGCCGCTCAACGTCACGGTGGCGCCCTGGCCAATGATGGCGAGGCCGTTCCCGCTCACAATCGTGATGGTGCCGTCGTTGGCGATGCTGTTGCCGGTGATGTCTAAATAGCCGCCTGCGATTTCCAGATTGCTGCCCGAACTTAGCGAAAGATCGGCAACGCTTGCCGCGCTGGTGGTCATCGTGACCGGCCCGCCTTGGATGGAGGCTAGGTAGTTGCCGTCGGGATAAGTTGGGCACGTGCTCCAAAGCGCGCCTCCGCTTGGCGGGCACGGCGCCCACTCGCCACCTCTCCCAGTCCATGTGGAGGTGGCTTGAGCCCGTGCGGAAGTCTCCCCTAATGCCACGAAGGTTAAAACGACGAGCGAGATTGGAAATAACAAACGGAACGATTTGACTACGACCTGGCAAGCGAGCGGGTTCATCCGAGTCTCCTTCAACCTACAAACCGGAAATAGAGAACGGATTGGCTCAGGTTCACGAAACTTTTTTGAGGGCCGAGCTGAGAACACCAGAGGATCAGGAATCGATCCACGTTGGTTCAGGTAACAAAACACGTCACAAATTCAATCGATGCAATATTTTGCAGCTGTTCCGGCAGGCATAGCGTCCGCACTCGAAGTGCATTGACTTTCGGGCGGAGACGGGATAGCTTCTTGCCCACAAACAGGGCGTATGGCCCTGGAGGACGGCGATGAAGCCCGCTTCGTCCAACCAAGTCACGGAGTTGCTTGCTCGCTGGAGCAAGGGCGAGGAAGATGCCCGCGAGAAGCTCGTCCCTCTGGTGTATGACGAATTGCGCCAGGTGGCGCGGCGATGTCTCGCCAGCCAGCCTCGCGATCAGACCCTGCAGAGTACGGCGCTGGTGCATGAGGCATATCTGCGGCTAGTGGGCCGCAGCGATGTTCACTGGCAGAATCGCGTTCACTTTTTCGCCGTCGCGGCTCGGATGATGCGCGGGATTCTGGTGGATCACGCCCGCATGCATGGCGCCGCAAAGAGAGGCGGCGATGCCATCACCCTGGTGCTCGATGAGGATGTTGCGCTGCCAAGAAAGAAAGAATTGGACCTGCTGGCGCTGGACGACGCCTTGAGCGGCCTGACCGCGCTCGATGCCCGGCAGGGCCAGATTGTCGAACTGCGTTTTTTCGGCGGCCTCTCGATTGAGGATACTTCACGCGTGCTGAACATTTCTCCCGCTACGGTGAAGCGGGAGTGGGCCACGGCGCGACTTTGGCTGCATAACGCCATGAAACCTTCTGCGATATGACCCCTGAGCAGTGGCAACAAATAAAGGATGTGCTGAACCGTGCGCTGGAACTCGAGCCCGCCGACCGGGCCGGGTTTCTGGATCGCGCCTGCTCTGCGGATTCCTCCATACGAAAGGACGTGGAAGCGCTCCTGGCTGCCGACGACGCGGCCGGAACCGAGTTCCTGAATGAACCGCAAGCCGTCGAACTGAAGATCGCTGCGAAACTGATTGATGCGAACATGTTGGATGTAAACCTGGATGGAGTTCCAGCCCAGTCAGAGGCCGCCTGGATCGGGCGCCGGGTCGGTCCTTACAAAATCGTCGAACAAATAGGGTTGGGCGGCATGGGCGAGGTCTATCGCGCCTTCCGCGCCGACGATCAGTATAAAAAACAAGTTGCGTTCAAAGTGGTGCGCGGCGGGCAGGATTCCGCATTTGTTGTCGGCCGCTTCAAGAACGAGCGGCAGATTTTAGCCTCGCTCGACCATCCCAACATCGCTCGCCTGCACGACGGCGGTACGACCGAAGACGGCGTCCCCTACTTCGTGATGGAGCTGATCGAAGGCCAGCCCATCGATCGATACTGCATTGAGCACGGGCTGTCTGTGCCGGAACGTTTGAACCTCTTCTTGCAGGTATGCTCCGCGGTGCAGTACGCGCATCAGCGGCTGATCATCCATCGCGACATCAAGCCCACTAACATTCTCGTCGCCCCAGACGGTACGCCTAAGCTGCTCGATTTCGGCATTGCCAAAATTCTGGATTCGGAAGCAGTGGAGGGCGGTTTCGAACCAACGCTCACCATGTTCCGAGTTTTGACTCCGGGATACGCCAGCCCGGAGCAGGTGAAAGGCGAACCCATCACGACGGCCAGCGACGTGTATTCGTTAGGCGTAGTCCTGTATGAGCTGCTCACCGGGCACCATCCTTATCGCAGTGCGAATAGCTCGCCACAGGAAATCGCGCGCGCGGCCTGCGAGATCGAGCCCGAGAGGCCCAGCGCGGCCGTGCTTCATGCCGTGGTTTATAAAGACCGGCGCAAAGAAACAATGAAGCCGCGCGAGAATTCGCAATCATCTTCCGACTCGACGGCCACACTGGCCATTTCCGCAGAGGAACGGAGAAAGACGCTCCGCGGCGATCTCGACAACATCGTTCTGATGGCGCTGCGCAAAGATCCCAAGCGGCGCTACAGCTCGGTCGAGCAATTTGCCGAAGACATCCGTCGCCATCTGGGGAATCTGCCGGTCATCGCGCGGCAAGATACGGTCGGATATCGCACTGCGAAGTTCATCTCGCGCCACCGAGCGGGGGTCGCGGCAGCCGCGATAGTTCTGGTAACACTGCTGGTAGCGATGGCCGTCACCGTACGACAGGCCCAGATCGCCCGCGAGCAGCGGACGCGCGCGGAGCAGCGATTTAACGACGTGCGCAAGTTGGCGAACTCTCTGATTTTCGAAATTCACGATTCCATTCAAAACATGCCGGGCGCAACCGCTCCGCGCAAGTTGCTGCTCGATCGCGCGCTGCAGTATCTGGATAGCCTGGCCAAGGAGTCGAGCGGAGATGCTTCATTGCAGCGCGAACTGGCGGCCGGCTACTTGCGGATTGGCAACCTGCAAGGCAGCACCATGGACGCGAGTCTGGGGCAACCGAAAGATGCGTTATCGAGTTTCAGAAAGGCGCTGGCCATCCGAGAGGCAGTCGCGAAGGCGAACCCGCTTAATGCGGAAGATCAGTTAAACCTTGCTATCGCGCATCGGGCCTTGGCGAGAATGCTGGATAGCGCAGGTGAAGACGGCGCGCGCGCGCATGCCGAAGAGGCGCTCGCAATTACCGATCGCCTCATGGCCTCAGGCAGCGCAAGCGTGGAAGTCCGCGGGGAGCGGTCTGTCGAGTATGAGATGCTCTCCGATTTGCAAGACGGTTTGGGAGATGCGATCGGGGCTCTGGACTCGATGAAAAAGTCATTAGCCCTCAGGCAAGATCTGATTAAGGCAAATCCTCAAGACAGAATGAAACAGCGCGGAACGGCCATCGGCTATGTAAAAGTTGGAAACGCGCTGGCGGCAATGGGATCGCGGACCGAAGCCCTGCAGTTCTACGCGTCGGGTCTGGAGATTCTCGAATCCTTGGCCAAGGATTCGACCGACGCCCGCGCTCGGCGTGAACTAGCGGTTGCCACCATTTTCCGAGCGGGCACGCTGAGAATTGATGGCGACGACGCCGGAGCGCTGGCGGCGAATCAGCGTGCGTTCACAATCCTCCATGCCATGGCCCAGGCCGATCCGCAGAATGCCACCCTGCAACTCGACGATGCGGGCGGGAACGCGGGCATTGGGATCGATCTGGTAATCCTTGGCAGAGAAGCCGAGGGAGAGGCCAGGCTGCGCAAAGCCATTCAGCTTTATCAGGAAATTCTTGCCCATAATCGCACCGACCAGCAAGCGCCGCACTACATCGGAATCAGCGAAATCTGGCTGGGGGAAGGTTTGGCCAAAGGCGGGAACTTCCAGGCAGCAGTAGACAGCTACCAGAAAGCCATAGCGAACCTAGACGCTCCGAACGATGATCCTGATATGCGGGCGGAGGCTGCCATCGCACACACCCGGCTTGGCCAAGCTTTAGCAAGGTTGGGACGCACAGAAGAAGCGACTGCTGCTTACCGCAAAGCTTTGGCGATTGCCGAACCGCTGGCAAAGGCAAAGCCGCCCAACACGCAGGCTCTGTATGCCATCGCTGACGCTTACTTCGACATGGGAGAATTATCTCGAATGGAAGCCGCCAAAATCCCGCCAGGCTCAGCCAGATCGAACCAGCAGTGGACCGAGGCGCGCGATTGGTACAGCAAAAGTGCGGATGTCTGGAACAAGATCCCCAATCCTGCGGCTTTAACCCCAGGCGCGCTACCGTGCGGTAACCCCAAAGCCGTCGCGCAGGCAATCGCCCAGTCCGATGCAGTTCTCGCGCATCTGGCCCCCGCTCATCGGAGTCCCGCCACAGTGCCTCGAGACGGACGGTAATCAGAGATTAACGATCGACAGCTCAAGCGATGCTCACTTCCAGAGGCCGTTTCTGGTGGCTTCCGAGTTGCCGATCATCCACTCAGAATGGTATCTGGCACGATTCACGATACGATCACCGCATCTGCCGCGCAGATAGAATCAAGAGAGGCGTCGGAATGTAGTCGGGAAAAACATTCTGCCAGTTCGGTTTGGCTAACCGTGGCGCGGGGGTTGTGCCGCGCCGGATTCTGGCCCTTTGGCGGTCTTGGGATTGCGGAGGACTCTTGCGATGTCGCTTCTGGTTACGAGCGCGTCCGGTGCAAATGGGGACGGTTTTGGTGCGCTGCTCAGCTTTGAATTGGACGGCACGTTGCGCGGAACATTTATTCATGACGATCGCATTGTCGATCCGCGTGGCCTTGCCGTCGATCCAAAGGAAAACTTGCTATTTCTAAACAGTGGGGCCGATCGGGTGTTAGCAATTTCCTCGCAGGGGCGCATCGTCCGCGATACCGGCCGCATTGAAGGCCTCAATCCCGGCGGTGGCATTTTCGGCTCCGATGGCCGGTATTTCGTCGGCCTGCGCAGCGAGCGCACCATCGCCGCGTTATCGACCAGTTTCGATGATGCCCTTGAGCATGTCTTGCCGCCCGGGGTCGTACCTTTCCCCCGAGGATTTGCTTTTGGTCAAGATGGCCGACTGTTCCTCGCCTCAGGAATCGGGCCCAACGGCCAAGGCGATAACACTATATTGGCCTTCACTCCAGCCACACCTATCAAGCCCTCTCGGCTGGTCGCAGATCCCGAACTGAGCCCCCTCGATCTTGCAATCGCGCCCAACGGCAATATCCTTGTCTCTAGCGAGCATCCATTCGGAGCGGTAGACGCGGTAACAAGCGTTCGGGAATATGATGCGATGGATGGACACCTCGTCCGAGTTTTCTCTCCGGATGGAAAAGCCGAGTTCCGCAAACCGCGCGGTTTGCGCCTTACTCCCGATGGGATCCTCTACTGCGTCGCCCGCGACGAGGTTGTTGGCTTCGACTTCGCGAGCGGCAAATTCCTGGGGGCTATCGTGCGATTGCCGCGATTAAATGGACAAGCCTTAGTGTTTTTCCCGTAGTGAACCGACTACTACGATCTGAGCCAGCGCGCAATGTTTCTTCATCACCAGTTTGCCACTGGTGCAAGAGCCGACTCACTGTTTCGGAAGGAAGGGACGGCAATCAAACCTGCCATGGCGCGCGCGTGCGGCGAACAATGCAGCAAATAATACTGATCGGTCGTCGCTAAGTCAAGCTATTGATAAAAAGGTACTTACAGGCGTTCCGTTCCAATTTTTTCTGCCCCCGCGAAAACTTTCTTTGGAATCGTGAGCCATTTCTCCCTCCGTTTTCACTTTACGAGATGACGGAGGGTTAAGCGCGAAGCGTTCGACCTCTTCGAATCAATCTTTCAGGAGAGCATCGCCATGAAGTTTCACTTCGCTCACACATTGAATCGTCTTTCGACTCGCCGCCTGGCCAGCATGGTTCTGATGACCGCCATCACCATGACCCTTGCAGTTGCAACCGCAGCAGCCCAAAACACGCAGGTCACGATTGAAGGTGTCATTACCAATGCCGGCACGGTGCCCGGAATCGCCGTAGGCGATAAATACAGTATGGTGGTTTCCTACAACCCGTCGCAGGCGCCTTCTTCCGAGAGTGGCACTCAAGACTCCAATTACACCCAATTCACGCTCAATGCGGTCGTGGATGACAAAAATGGAAACCAGAGCTTCTCGGCGGCTGGAACCGATGAATATTTGTCTGTGTCGGATATTGACAACTATTTCTTTAGCCCGGAGTGCTGCACCGCAACCTCCGCTGGATTCATCCTGCAAGGCGGCAATGCTCCAGCATTCACGAGCAATGCTCTGCCCACCAAGCTGACGCTGTCCGACTTTCTGCCGGAGACTACGCTCGCCGCGTTCGGAGTAAACGCCACGGGTAGCATCACTTCTCTCAGAGTAGTAAATATTCCTGGATTAATGCCGACGTTCATTACTGCCGGTTCGATCGATCCTAACGGAAAGGTTCCTGCAATTGATGGAGTGCCGGGATCCGGTGTCCTCAATCTCGATATCGCCCAGCCCCTCACGCTGCTAACTCATGGCGCCTCCTACGTCTACATAGTCGCGATGCAAGACGTGAATTTCACTGGCACCTGCAAGGCCTCTTTCAAGCTGACACAGATTCAATTCAATAAAACCGTGACCCTTGATTCCGGAACGGATTCAGGCTGGGCCTGTGGACCCGGTACTCAGTGGGCCAAAGCATTTGACGGCAAGACGATACCAAATTTCCCGGGCCCGGCGACCCTTGCCGGCACGGTCACTTACGGAGCCGAGACGGCAACCATAGCAAGCACGGTTGTCATTCAATAAGCGCGTAGATGCAACGCCACGTCACGGATGCCCTGTTCCGCCGGGAACTCCGGCGGAACAGGGGCATCGACTTTCCAACCATGCCGGCCTTGCTGTTTGGTTGTGGTGTCCAGATCCACAAAGACATGAGTCAGCACTGGATCTAGTCGGCCTTGTACTCGTACTCAGCGACTCACGATGCAGCTTGCGGCATGCACGCCATCGCGATTTCGAAGCGGCTCCAGTCTCGAGCGAAGTCGGCCCCTTGAGCAGCCTCCGTGGTTGCTCTCTGAATCAACGTTCCCGTTGAGTTCAGTCTTTTGCACTTCACGCCCTCCTCACTGGATTTAGCATTCAAACAACCCGCCGCAATTCCCCCTGTTCGTTCAATATCCGAACCATCGCGGAAGCGCCGTTGTCAGCGCTGGAATGTAAGTGATGAGTAGAACTCCCAGGGTCAACACCAAAACCACCGGCAGGACCGAGCGCAGGACCTCCGGCACCGGCTTCTTGAACCGGTACGACGACATCAGCAGATTCAGACCCACGGGCGGAGTGAGATAACCCAACTCCATGTTGGCCAGAAAAATAATTCCCAGCCGCACTGGATCGATTCCATACGCCGCTCCCAAAGGAACCAGCAACGGAACCTCAATCACAATCGCTGGATATATTTCCATCAGGCAGCCCACCACCAGCAGAAACACGTTCAACAGCAGCAGAAACAGCAACGGAGAATGAATGGTGTGCGTGGTCCACGCGACCGCGCGGGCTGGAACCTCCGCGTCCACCAGATAGTTGGTGAACCCAAGCGATACGCCGAGAATCAGCAGCACACCGCCGATCAGTAATCCGCACTCCGCCATCACTCTCGGCAGATCCCGAAAAATATGCAGATCGCGATGGATCACCGCTTCGATCAGAAAAGCGTAGAAGGCCGTGGCTGCAGCTGCCTCAACCGGCGTGGCCAGTCCGCTGAACAGCGCCACCGACGCCACAATCGGCATGGCGAGTTCCCACTTCCCTTCCCATAGCGCGACCCTGGCTTCTCGCCACTCGAATTTCCGCAACGCGGTGTTGCCGGCCGCTCCTCGCCGGATGCCCCAAATCGCAGTCGCGGCCATCATCACCATCGCGGGAATAATTCCGCCCAGAAACATCTGCCCGATCGGAACTCTCGCCACGATTGCGTATACGATCAAAGGCAGGCAGGGAGGAAGCAGCAATCCCAGGGAACCCGACCCCGTCAGCAGCCCGAGCGAATCCTTCTCAGAGTAATTGGCGCCGGTCAATACCGGCATCAGCAAGCCCCCGAGCGCAAGAATCGTCACGCCCGACGCTCCCGTAAAAGACGTAAACAACGCGCAGACCAGCACCGTCACGATCGCCGGGCCTCCGCGAAATTGTCCAAACAGGGCGTAGAAGACTCGCACCAGCCGGTTCGGCGCTCCGCCCTCAGCGAGAAAATATCCTGCGAGCGTAAACAGCGGCAGCGTCGGCAGAGAAGGATTAGTCACCAGCCCATAATGCGCGATCGGAATCGACGCAATCGGTTGGCCCGCGCCCCAGAACAAAATCAAAGCTGCCCCGCCCAGCGTTGCGAATGCCGGCATTCCCAATACCGAAGCGATGAAAAGAATTAACATCGCGGCCCAGACAAATTGGTGGGAACCTGCCGGCCACACCATCACTGCTCCTGTCAGCAACGCTGCGCAGACTGCAGCCAGCCCGCGCGGCGCCCACTTTTCCGACGCGTGCAGAAGAATCCGGATTGCGATCACCGCAAATCCGAAGGGCAGTACCCACTCGATCACCCACACTGGAATGCCGTAAGCCAGAATCGTTCCTGCCTCGCGCTCGCTCTCGACAAACTGGTATGACGCGAGGCCCAGAAACGCCGAAATCGCCGCCGACACTCCACTCGTGAAGATTCTCGCAACCGTCTTGAGACGGCCACGCAGCGCGGTTTCTCCCAGGGTCGACAGTGACAGCAGTCTGCCCTCGCGTGCTGCGATCGCTCCTCCGAGCATTCCGACCACCAGCACCATGTGCTGCACGATCGTAGTCGAAGCCGGAATCCCCACGTGGAACGTGCGCCGCAGAAAGCTCTCTGCCAGCGGGATCAGTAGCATGGCAAACAATGCCAGCGAGACTACGCCATTCTCCGCTGTGCTCAGCCAATTCTTTCCCGTCGACAGATTCGTGCGCTCGGGTTCGAAAGACGCCGTCGAAGCGATCGCGGCGCGGGTCATTTGACGACAACTTTGGATGAACCGCGATACTCGAGCAGGATCTGCATGACTTTGTCGAACGTGTCGGCTGGCACGATCTTTCCTCGAACTTGCGGATAGAAGCTCTGCGAGAATTTCTCCCATTCCGCTTGCGCATCCTTGCTGACGGGTTGAACCTGCAGCCCACGCTTCCGCATGGCCTGCACAGATTCCTCGGCTTCCTTGCGACCGAGTTCCTGGAACTGCTGACCGCATTCCTCCGCCGATTTCATCATGGCCGCGCGCTGCGCCGGTGATAGCGCATCCCAACTGCTCTTGGTGATGATCAAAGCCCCCACCAGGGGCAGCCAGTTCAATTCCAGCATGTGGTGAGTCGACAGATAAAACTGGTTTGATAGTGCGTGCAGCGGGATCGTCGGGATGGCGTCGATCATACCGGTCTGCAAGCTGGTCAACGCATCCGACAATTCCAGCAGCACCGGATTAAATCCGGCCGACTTGTACAACTCCGATTCCACAACGTCGCCGGCCGTGACAAAAATCTTCATCTTCTTGAAATCCTGCGGCAACAATCCGGCATCTTTCGAAAAGAATCTGATCCAGCCGGCATCCGCCCAGAAGAGGACGACAAATCCCTTGTCTGATAAGCGCTTATTCAGATCCTCCGCCAATTTGCTGCGCACGTAGGCCGCCTCGTCCAACGACCGGTAGACCAGTGGCATCTTCTGCAATGCACCCACTGCCGGATCAATGTCCGAGATTCCGGCGACGGTGAGCAGCGCGGCCTGCAGTTGCCCAATGCGCATCCGACGCACGATTTCATCTTCGCTTCCCATCGTGCCGTCGGCGTAAATAGTCAGCGCCAGCGAGCCATTCGACGCCTTCTTCCACTTCTCGCCCATCTCTTGCAAGCTGTGGTGATAGGACGTTCCCGAAGGGATCAGAGTCGCCAGACGAATCCGCGTATCGACGGCATTGGAAGAAGAACCCAGTGCGAGCACCGCAGCCGCAACGACGATTCTCAGGTTTCGTCCGAGTCTCATTTTCGTGCTCACCTTGCACCTCGCTCCTATTTCACGAATAACTCATCTTCGCGAGACAACAGCCAACGCGCCCGCCGCTGCATCACGATATTGGTGAGCTTCCACTCCGGCCGCGCGTCGGGATCTACGGCCAGGGCCTTCTTCAACAGAGATTCAAATTCTTCATGATCTTGTGTGCTCACCGAGACGGTTGTCGCCAGAGCCACATACGGTGAAGCGTTCTGGCCCCGGGTCAACTCAATCGCGCGTTCAAAGTGTTTCCTGGACCTGGGAACGAAATCTCCGCTCGCCGTTCTGCGGACGGCCTCGTAGGAAATCAGGAAACCGTGGATGGCGCCGGAATCGTAATCTGGATTCAGTTCCAGCGCCCGGTCAATCAGACCTTCGACCATAGGGAGATCTGCGATCATTTCCGGATCGTCTTTCGAGACCGCGATCGCCGCGCCCCAGGATGCAGCCGTCCAATACAACAGCGGCACATCCTTTGTCCCCATCTTTCGCACCGCCGCTTTTGGATCCTGGCGCAACTCGTGTTCAAAGTTTGGGTGGGTGATTTCCAGGTCGCGCAGTCCATAGTTTCGCGCCCGCACATAGAGATGACGGGCTCGCAGGCGCAGCGCATCGGCCTTCGCCAGGTCCTCGCCCTCGGTCTCCTCGGCCGGCACCTGCACATACACGAACGCGTACTGGGTGAATCCGCTGGACGCCGCCAGCAGCAGTCCGCGATGCTTTGGACTTTCCGCCAGCAAGCTCTCCATCAGCTTCAAACTGAACGGCAGCGCCTCTCCCACCAGATCAGGGTCATCGTCCGAGGCAAACGTTGTTCCTCCGCTCGCCAGCGAATCGCCTAGTTTGTTGACCGCAATTTTCTTGATGGAGCATCCGCTCCCCGCGGCTGCAATCGCCAACAACAAGACAAGCGGCGCGAAGCCAGAGGCTCGGTGTAAATTCACTGCAGACCTCCGGAAGCCGGTTGTTGCATTGCCGCGCGCTTGAACATGGACTTCGCGTCGGACCTGAACGCTGTTTTGTCTGCCGCGAACCTTCGACAGAATGCCTTCAGTTCTGCAGTCGGCGCTGTGATTAGCTCGGGATTATCTGGCATGGTCGCCAACTTGATTGTCTTTGCTGCGACGGAAGCTTTCAGCCAGTCCGAATCAATAGGCGTCAGGGAGAAGCCGTCCCCCTCGAATTTCAGCTGAAATATCTGATGTTTGGCGAGGCAGGTGTCACAGACATCATGCTGCGCCGCAAAGACATCGAAGAAATAGTAAGTGTCTAGTCTCACGAGTCGAGCCTGGAAACTCTGGTCTTTGTCGTTGCATCCTTGCAGGGCTGACCATTTCACTTCGTAGATCTCATCCTTGAACGCAATCGTCACCAAGGTCTTGGAACATTTGTCGTCGTCTGCGGCGGACATGTTCCACGATCCTGTCAGCCTTTGGTCGACGACAACGTCGGAATCTTTCTCCGATCGACCGGCCTCGGCCAATCCATTGATCGATTCCACCCAGCATGCGGTGAGCACCAGCAGCGCTGCCAACATGACAGCGATTCCGGCAAGCCTCGAGATCGCGCCTGTCCGCATTTGCTTTTCTCCTTTACTGAATGGCAACATGGCGTCATCTGCCGCACGCATAGCGGTATCGGTGGATGGGACCGCCGCGTTCTAATTCATCAATCCCCGGTTATCTAGTGCGCTTTTACGCTATAAACCGTGTTGCTCGTGGGCATCAGAGCACCGATGGCCAACCCCACCGCGCCTCCGATGGCCGCGCCGACTGCCGCTCCCGTTCCCTTGCCGCGGACGAATCCCCTGTCCTCCCACGCCGCGGCAAGAATTCCCGCTCCCGCTCCCGCCCCCACCCCGCCACCAATCAAGGTGTTGCGCCAACGGTGATGGCCTGAAACTTTCACGCTGCGCACGTCCTGCTTCGCAACGCTTTGTTCGCCTCCGGCCTCCTGTAGCGAGATCGCAGTAGCGGAAACGCTCACCAAAGTTCCCGAATGTTTCTTTGCATTTGCGTCGACGACTTGAATCTTCTGCCCGGCCTGCAGCGTGCTCAGGCTTTCCCACGAGCCTTTTTCGGTCTGCCCCCACAAACTGCACGCCGTTCCAAGAACCCAAATCAACAACAGGAATTTCCGCATGAACTCCCCTCTCCGTGATGTGTTGTGCCCCGCCACTCGAGCGCTGCCGTTTCCTGGCTGACTGGTGACCTGTAACAGCAAAGCTATTTTTAGCCTTTGAAAATAAGAGGTCGCGCGAATTCAAGGTATCGCTGCTGCTGATCCGGCTGTGAACAGCCTGCTCCCGATCTAACATGCCCAGAAAGCTGGCATTCGATGGCCCGGTTTTCTGTCGCGGGCGCGATGCACCGTACTGTAACCCCTTTACTTTCCGCAGTGAGTTCGCCCCTCATAGCCCAAAGACACGACGCCCTTTCACGGATCATGCAGTTAGACTGCCATTTATCTTGACAGTCGACAGTTCAGGAACCAGGATCACGCTGCTTAAGGAACGGTGCTATATTCCCGAGGGAAAGAGCTTGGCATGACTCTGAACCCGGAAAAGCCTGCAGCCCAGCATTTGGGTCTTCTCTATCGTGTGTCGCGGGCACTTCTGAAAGAAGGCGAGTACGGCGAACTGCTTTCAGAGCTTCTCGATACTCTGATCGAAGGACTGGGAGCGGATCGGGGATTCGTGGTGGTGCGCGAGGCCGGAGACTTCCGGGCGGCAGCAGCCCGGAACTTTCGGAGTGAAGCGCTATGCCGGGCAGAAGAGTCGGTCAGCCGCTCCATTGCACGGTCCGTAATGGAGAGCGGCAAGGCGGTTCTGATCGGCGACGCCTCGATGACCGAGCCCTATAGCAGCCAGCCAAGCATCCAGCAACTCTCCCTTCGATCGATTTTGTGCGCTCCCTTGGTGGCGAGTGAGGAAGCGTTTGCGCTGATCTATCTGGAGAATCGCGAAGTCACCAACCGTTTCACGGAGGAGCAGCGGGACTTGCTGGACGAAGTCTGCGCACTGGCAGCGCCACGATTACGAGCGGCTGTGACCATCCGCCAAGCGCAGCGCCGCGCGGAAGCTCTGGAGCACGCTCATAGTCAGTCCGACGGAATATTGACTGCAGATCCTGCAATGGAGCAGGTCCTACAGACCGTCCGCCAGATCGCGACGACAGACCTTCCTGTCCTCATCGAAGGCGAAACGGGGACCGGAAAGGAACTGATCGCTCGCGCCGTGTATCGTCACAGCGCTCGGGTCAAGGGACCATTTGTCGTCCTCAATTGCTCTGCGATTCCAGCAACCTTGATTGGCTCTGAACTTTTTGGGGTCATGCAGGGCGCCTTCACTGGAGCGAACCGCGATCGCATCGGGTTTGTGGGCACCGCCCATCGGGGCACTCTCTTTCTCGATGAGATCGGCGATCTCCCGCTCGATCAGCAGCCCCATCTGCTGCGCGTCCTGCAGTCGGGTGAGTTTACTCGTCTGGGCAATTCCCGCACGGAGAAGGTAGATGTTCGGTTCATCGCAGCGACCAACCGAGATCTGGAGAGTGAAGTGGCGGCCGGCAGATTTCGCGCCGATCTATTTTTCCGCTTGTCGGCTATCACGCTGCGCCTGCCGCCCTTGCGGAATCGTCCCCACGACACCCGGCTTCTTGCCGACCATTTTCTTCGCACCGCGGCAGCGCGCTTCGGCCGCCCGGTGCCGCGCCTGACCGAGGACTGTCTTGCCGCATTGGCGTCCTACAGTTTTCCGGGCAATGTGCGCGAACTCGAAAGCGAAATGGCCAGGCTGGTGGCGCTCGCGTCCTCGGACGTCCCGTGCGGCCCAGATTTGTTAAGCGACAGAATCCGCAAACGCGGCGATGGTCAGCCCGTGGTTTCTGTGCAAGGCACGGCGGTCGCTCCAATGTCGCTGCAGGAGATGGAAATGCAACTTATCTCGTCCGTTCTCCAACACACGGGCGGAAACCGTACACGCGCTGCTGAAATCCTTGGCATCAGCCGTGAAGGCTTGCGAACCAAACTCCAGCGGCTGCAAATTCACGGCGAGCCGGCTTCCCTCCCATAGATTTATCCGCCACCCAAGAGGAGCTAACGCACACAATACTCTTAAACTTAAGAGAGGCCCTAAGCTTAACGCGCATCCTGAAGTCAGAAACGGACTTAGCCATTGAATAGGCGGGGAATTACTACTAACATAACCCCGCTATGGCGGAGCACGTCCTACCCGCGGGCAAGTCCTTTGGCCACTATCGCATCCAGAGCAAACTCGGTGCGGGTGGGATGGGCGTGGTCTATTCCGCGTACGATACCGTCCTGGAACGCAAGGTCGCAATTAAGGTCGTGGGGGACCGTGTGCTAGAGGACACGTCTGCGCGCGACCTGCTTCTGCATGAAGCCCGGGCGGCTTCCGCCCTGAATCATCCCAACATCTGCACTATCCATCAGGTCGGCGACTTTGACGGGGAAGCCTACATCGTCATGGAGCAGGTCGAGGGGCAGCCGCTCAGCGCCCTGATAGGACCTGGGGGCCTGTCGCCGGATTTGGTCGTTCGCTACGGGATGCAGGTTGCGGACGCGCTCGCCCATGCGCACAAATACGGCGTAATCCATCGTGACCTGAAAAGTACGAATGTGATAGTCACGCCCGAGGGCCGGGTCAAGGTGCTGGATTTTGGCCTGGCTACGCGCCTGCGGGAAGCCGAACTCCAGGAAGCGGTCTCGGCAATTACGGAGTCGGGAGTCGTAGGGACGCTGCCCTATCTCGCGCCGGAATTGTTACGTGGCCAGTCCGCCGATGGTCGGACGGACATCTGGGCACTTGGGGTTTTGCTTTATGAAATGTTGCGCGGGACTCATCCCTTTTACGGACGTACTGCCTTTGAGCTGAGTTCCGCCATCCTGAGAGACCCTCCGATTTCGCTCTCCACAAGTGTGTCGTCGGGACTGGGCGCGATTGTTTTGCGCTGCCTGGAAAAATCACCTGGGGACCGTTACCAGCAGGCTTCGGATGTTTACGCAGATCTCCAGCGCGTTGAGCGTGACGCCGACATCCCACGCTCGGGAGATTTGGTTCGACCGACAGGGGCTGATCCCGGGAGTGACGCGCGAACGCGATCTCCATCCATTCGCATTGCAGCCTGGGCAGCCGGCACGGCGGCGGTGCTGCTATCCGTGATACTTGGTTTTCGATGGCTCTCGCCCTTGCCGCCTCCGAGAGTTCTGCGCACGACTCAACTCACCCACTTCGCTCATGCTACTGGGCTGGGCGGAATCGCGTCGGATGGCGCGCGCATTTTTTTTCGCGCACGCGAGGCGGCTCACTTCAACCTAATGCAAGTGCCAGTTTCAGGTGGAGAGGCGCAGCCCTTCCCGTCGCCCTTCCGCGATCCCATCATCATGGACGTTTCGCCGGACCGGTCAGAATTGTTGATAGCGTCCGCCACGCCTACAGGGTCTTATGAATACTGGACGTTGCCGGTCGTCGGGGGATCGCCTCGCCGCTTGAGCAACCTCACCGGATTCGCTGCCTTTTCCCCGGATGGACAGCAGATCGGGTACTCCAACACCGACGGGATCTACGTTTGCAGCCGTAGTGGAAGTGACGCCCACAGGCTGGTGAGCTTGACCAGTTCTTCGTGGGCATTGGCTTGGTCGCCGGACGGAAAGAGATTGCGGTTCACCCTGGAAAATCCCGGGAGCGAAACTGACACCGCTTCTCTCTGGGAGGTTTCTATAGATGGAAGCAATCTTCATCCTGTGTTCCCCGGTTGGCATGAGCCTGCTCGCGAATGCTGCGGCCAGTGGTCCGCTGATGGCCGGTACTACGTCTTCTTGTCCACTCAGGGCGACGGGCAGGGAGCAGACTTCAGCGTCTGGGCTCGCCGCGAGAAGAGTGCCTTCCCGTGGTCTAGACCCTCGGCACCGGTGCGACTGACTGCCGGTCCAATCAGTTTTGGGAGCCTGGCGGCGATGAAGAATGGCCAGCGGTTGTTGGCCATCGGCCGTAGCCATGATCAAATCGAATTACTTCGACCAACTCGCGATCGAAAACAGTTCTTCCCAATGATCAAGCTCTCAGAAGTATTTGGAGCAACTCTTTCGCCAAAAGGAGATTGGCTCGCGCTGATTCTACCCGGGATTCACTCCTGGACCCTGTGGCGGAGTCGGCCAGACGGTATTGAACGCACGCAACTGGCCTCGGATTTCCCCGGCGGTGTAGATATGCCTCGCTGGAGTCCCGATGGAACAAAGATCGTCTTCCAAGGGGTGCGAGAGGGACGACCTTGGAATATTTATCTCGTGCCCTCCGAGGGAGGAACAACGCAGGAGTTGTTACCGAATGACCAAGTTCATGAATTTCCGGATTGGTTAGCCGATGGCGAGTCGGTCGTTTATTCCACTCCTCCGGCTAGTCAGTCTGCCCCGCGAGAAGCCAGCGGCATCTTTGTACTGGATTTAAAGACCCGGAAGGCGACGAAGGTCCCTGGATCGGAGGGTTTAAGAAATCCTCGAGTCTCGTTTGGTGGCCGCTATCTCGCGGCTCTGTCGGAAGATCAAAGAAAAGTGTTGCTGTTTGATTTTCAAACGGGCGACTGGAAAGAGATCGCAAGCGCCGGCAAATCGTTCTATTACCTGGAGCCGACGCAAAACGGAAAATATCTCTACTTTCAAGACCTTGTTGAAGAGGGACAACCCCTTTACCGCGTCCGGGCCGGCGACTGGAGACTTGAGCGCGTGATGAGTTTTGAGTCCTTGCTCCAGACCGGTGTCGTACGCTGCCGATTCATGGGCCTGGCGCCAGACGGGTCGCCAATGTTACTGGCCACTCGGGGCGGCGGAGATGTCTACGCGCTCGACTTAGACCTTCCTTAGTTCTCGACTGAGACGATCCGCAGGCAGCTGTTGACAAATCCGTCTCTAACCATGTCGGCGGTGTCAGATTCTCTTCGCGCGTCCTAATCCGTGCGCCCAATCATTACGTCTATGATTTACTTCACACCATGAGGATTTCTAGGCTGTCGCGCGTGCGAACCGAGACCTTCCGTTGCTCGCATTCCATCCCTCTGCGCCAAATCCAGTACAAACGAGTCCCCAGCCTTCAGGCCTTGCCAACTTTAGCTAGGGCGCGTCTTGCAAGAGACGCGTCCTTTCTTTCTGCGGATCTGGGTTAATGAGATTTGGCCGCGACTTTGTCCGGCTTGAATCCGACTCGGTCGAGCATGGGCTGGATTTCCGGATTCGACATGAATAACTTCCAGATCAATCCCGTGCGATAGTTCTCGATCATTACCGTGATGGGAGCCTGATTGAGTCCCATAAAAATCGGGGATACCCAGTCGGCACTTAAGTTGATGGCGTCCCGCGGTCCGTACTCGCCCCAGGCCCGGTCGCCGAGATCGCGATAAATGTGCTTCAACGCGGCCATCGAAGCCTGCGGTGTGTAGGGGAACGACGACAGTGCGCCGGTGAAAGTCATGGTGCCGTCGTCAACTTGTAATCTCGGTTCATGAGGCAGATAGCCGTCGGGCCCATCGCTCGCGGTCAATCCCCAGAAGGTAGTCCCGTAACCTTTGTAGTGGCCGGGATTTTGGATGCAATAGGCGAGATTGATTCGCGCCATCGCCTGGTTATTGCTGAAATAGTCAGTGAAGCGGTCGTGAATGCCGCGGGGATCGAATCCCATGTACGAATAATCAGTGAAGAACAGTGGTCCGCCAGAGCCCACGCCCACATCGAGCTTGATGCCGAAGTAGGTGTGACCGTTTACATAGCGATCGCCTGCGTGTGTGTTTGACCATCCCTGGCGATACTTGGCGCCCGCCTCACCCTGATTGGCCCACCCCGAATAGTAAAGCTCGGCGGGAACGGCATGCGTAGGCGATGCAATCGCGAGCAGATATACGATCATCGCCTCGTTGAATCCGGTGAGGCGATGGTTGATGTACCACGACCACTCGGGCGACCAATGCCAATAGAGGGCGTCGCTTTGCGGAGATTGCCGATACCAGTCCCACTCGACGGTTTCCCAAAGATGCGAGACTCGCCGGAACAGGTCTTTCTCATGCTCGGTGGGGCCATTGAAATATTGCCGGGCAGAGAGCAAACCTTCCATAAGGAACGCGGTTTCCACCAGATCGCCGCCATTATCGAATCTGTCGAAAACAGGAAGTGTTTGCCCCGAGTTGCCGTCCATGAAGTGAGACCAGACGCCGTGATAGCGGGGCGCTCTTTCCAGAAACGTTACGATCTTATTCAGCCGGTCGAGCCCTTGCTCGCGAGTAATAAACCCTCGATCCACGCCCACGATCAGCGCCATGATGCCAAAGCCACTCGCACCGGTGGCCACAATCCGATCGTCGCCCGGAATGTTTTCGAGGGTCATTCCGGCCACGGGATGCGCCCCTTCCCAGTAGTAACGGAAACAGGCCTCCTGCAACATGGTGAGAAGTTCCTCGTCGTTGAGCGGTTTGGTTTCCGCAGCAGCGATGTTCGAGAACGGAGACAAGCTATATTGATGATCTGAAGCCGCAACTTCATAGCGTGCCGTGACGCCCGTCTTGCCCAAGTAGTCCGTGTAGCGATTGACTCCAGGAACTTGAATCCCTATTGGCTGGAAATTGCCGCCACCCAGCGAACGGTAGACTACATAGCGCTCGAGGGTGGGGTCGTTTACCGAGTCCCAACTTATGTCAACGTGCCGCTCATAGCCCTTAGCGCGAACGTTCTGCGGCGCAGGGAGGTTCGGAGCCGCGGCGCCCGGCAGCCCCCTCGACGCAACCGCGCGGTCATCAATCATGACTTCATCAATGATGAGAGTGTGCTCGACGGAATCGGCTTGGTTCTGGATGAAGACGACGTTGGTCAGCCGGTGTCGCTCCAATTCGTGAATGGAGCCAGTCTTGAACTCCTCTAACGGAATTTGCACTTGAACCCATTTTCCCGGCGAAAGACCTCGAAGGACTTTCCCCAGCGGAAGCGAAATCGAAAAATTACCACCCGTGTCCGAGATTTCAACGAGTGGCAAGTCACTCGCCGCAATACCTTCTGGCGAAAAGCACCAAAAGTAAAGGCTATCGCCCTGGAAATCTATCTCCCGGTTTCTAAAATTGATCGCACTGATTCCAGCCTCCCACCCGCCATCTGGCAGGGAGCGCCACTTCAGCCGCAGCGCATTGGGAGGCGTATAAAAGAGGTCGCGGCTGACTGGGAGCTTCCCGTTAACCAGTTCGAGTGTGGATGGAGAGGTTGCTTTACCGGAGCTGTAGTAGTAAGCATCCGGCTCGAGACTGTTGTCGAACAAAGTGTGCTTGTAATACTGGGTGTCGCCCTTGGCGAAGGGGCAAACAACGGCCAGACACAGCAAGCGCAAGATCCAGCGCGAAGCGTACCGGGGCTGAACTCTCTTGGTTGAAATCATTACTTATTAGAATGCCGCAAAAGAGGACAAATGAGAATGCCCAGGCTCATCTCGTGAGTCTGGGCGTCTTTTGATCAAGCTACCCGGTCAAACCGATTTCTTTGCGGCTTTCACCTTCGCCCAGCGGGCGCGTTGTGCGGCAGCGATCTTCTTGCGAGCCGCGGCTGACAGCGTTCGTTTTCCGTGCGAAGTCACTACATTACCTTTCTTGTCCTTGCCCTTCACCTTCGCCCAGCGTGCTTTCTGGGCAGCCGCGATTCTGGCCCTCCCTGCGGCAGAGATATTGCCTCGAGACACTGTTGCTCTCCCGTAGGTCGCTCCGAAGGCTGAGAGCGCTGCGCCAATTGCCTTGATTTCCCTGCTCAACCGATCGTGCTCTTTTTTCAAGGCCTGCACTACTCCACCTAGGTTCGTCATTGAATCCCCCTCGCGGCGATTTTATCAGGCAGCGCGATCAATAAGCTCTCGAGATTTTGCGGCCGTCCACAAAGCCCGTTCGACCTGACCGACCCGCCGTTATTTTTTCTTCGGCTGCGAGGTCGCGAAAAGTGATGACCCAATCAAGAAATGCCCTTCCGCCTCATCCGATAACTCCAAATGCATCCGCTGGTAGCTGAAGTTCAGTCGTAGGTAATATGTTTTTCCGGCCTCCGCTATCAGATGCATCGCTTCTCCGACCCGTTCAGACGATTTCTTAAAGGCTCCCGACTGCCACTCGGTGCAGACATTATGTTCTCCCGGATCGACCTGAAAAAAGAAATAAGACTTCCCATCGTTCGCTCCCACCCAATTTCCATCAACTCCGACTCGCATCGTCGGGGCTGTGACAAAATCTACCAAAAAATAGACCAGTGCTTTGCCCGGTTCCGTCTGCCCAACCGGATGTTTTACGTCTGTTGTCTGCACATTGAACATCTCCCCACTCGGACCGCATCCCGCCGCAGTTCGGGCCACCGTCGCATCATCTTGCGCTAGAGCGGGCCAAGCTCCGAGGGAGATAACCAAGCATAAAACGCACAAACGCTTATTCACGGCGCGCCTCCAAATGCCTAACGGTGTCCAAAGATCAGGATTGTCCATAAGCGAATTATCTTAGCTCGTTGGCAAACCTGCTGCATACCATTTTACGCAGCTGCGCCACGTGTCCACGCAAGGCAGGCTCAGTTTCGAGAGGACCTCTCTTCAGAGTTAGTGCAGTCTGCCTCCAATGCTTGAACACAGAGGCGGCGGACACGACTCTTCCATCGGGAGCGGGCGATCGAGCCTGAAACGCGCTCTTGCTGGGATTCAATAGGGTGTTCGCGGTAGGTCCGATTTAGTCAGTAAATCGGCCCCACAACTTGTGCAGAGCAGCAAACTTTACTCATTGGCCCAAGTCACCGCAAACCGATTCGGCTTAGCCAAGTACTTGTTCCAGGCCGACTTTTCGTTGACATTTCATTTGGCGACACAATTGCTTCTATCGTACACATGATTCGGGTTTCTATCGAGCGGGGATGCACCGCTGGCGTACACCAGTTCGTGCGAATTGCAAAATGAGGCTGAGCACCCAGCTTCAGAGGTGACACTTTTGCGAGATGAAACCAAAGAACATTGGCGAGCACTGTGTGAACGACTCCTTGTTGAGCAAGATCCACAGAGGTTTGAAGCCACAATCCAGGAACTGCTTCAGGTCTTGGAGGACCACGAAAAACAGCGGCGTAACGCTTTACGGTTAAGCTCGCCACACAGTGAAAGTTTACCGAATTAGAGTTTAGAGTATCGTTAGCGCGAATACGAGCTGCTCGTTGGAGGATCGGATTCTTCACCGCTTCTTCCCGCGGCTCGCAGAATTTGCATCCAAGATCGTGATGCCAGTCGGGATCAAGCACGCTCTGATCGAAACCTACGAAGACGTGCCTCGGAACCATACCTTACAAATGGCAGCGGCACTCTCGTACTATTTTGTCGTGTCATTTTTCCCAGCCCTGATTCTTCTGTCTGCGCTTGTGGCGTATCTGCCCGTACACGACCTTTTCAACGAAGTGTTGAGCGTGATGACGCGATTGTTGCCGCCAGACAGCATGGGGCTGGTCCGGAGGGTTTTGTCGGATGTAATCAGTCCTAGCAGAGGAACGTTCCTTTCTCTTGGAATCTTGGGAACGCTGTGGACGTCTTCGGGCGGATTTTCGGCTGCAATTGAAGCGTTGAATATAGCGTATGGAGTACAAGACGATCGGCCGTTCTGGAAAACAAGGCCTTTAGCAGTGGGTTTGGCTGTCGTGATTGGGATATTGATGCTTGTGGCATTGTCCGTGATGATCGTCGGCCCCGCATTCGGAGAATGGGTGGCCAATCGAATCCATCTTTCTCATCTCTTCGTTCTAGTGTGGCCTTACATCCATTGGTCCGTTGCCATCGGATTCAGTATTCTCGCGGTGGAGACTTTATACTTCCTCGCGCCGAATGTTAAGCAACGCCTCCGGGCCACACTGCCAGGTGCGATTCTTGCCGTTAGTTGCTGGATCGCGCTCTCTTATCTGCTTGGCCTCTACTTCCGACATTTCGCTAGCTTCAACAAGACTTACGGAACATTGGGCGCCGCGATTGCACTGATGACCTGGCTGTACTGGACGGGTTTCGCCTTATTGGTCGGAGCGGAGCTCAACTGTGAACTCGCCAAAATCAGCGCCGAAGGCAGGATCGAAGAAAAACATGAACCATCGCCCATTACCAGAATCGATTTTGCGGCGTGAGCCTCGAATGGAGGTACTCAAAATGCGGAAACGGATCGTTCGCCACGCCCCCACCACTCCGGCAAGCACAGAAGAGTGGCTAGACCTGGAGAAGATCGCATCTGTTGAAGTAACGTCGGAGGACAACGCTTTGCCAATTGAAGCTGCGCTGTCGCTGAAAGACACCCAAGGTTGGCGCGCCGCCGAGCCGGGTGTGCAAACGATTCGACTGATCTTCGACCAGCCACAAAGCATCAAACAGATTTCCTTATTGTTCGTCGAAAAGGAGGCTCAACGCACGCAGGAATTTACCCTGAGATCGTCGTCAGATCGTGGGAAGCCCTTCCAGGAAATCGTGCGGCAGCAATGGAATTTCAGCCCGCCTGCTGCGACGCGAGAAACAGAGAACTACGCTGTCGACCTTTCGAGAGTTACGATGCTTGAGTTGACGATCGACCCCGATAGGGAACACAGAACCGCTAAAGCTTCTCTTTCGAGTTTGCGGGTGGCCTGAAGTTTCAATCGCCCGCTAGTCCGGATGCGTTCGCATGATTACTCTTCCCGGACATGCTTTCCGCAACCGCATTCCGCGGAATCGGTGGGCGCCTTCTTTGTGAGGTGGTGTTCGCAGACGAGAAAGCCTTGCCATCACGTATGTCATGATGCCTCCTTTTTGAGACCCACGATGTCGAACACCATCCTCGCGAACAGGGATGCAAACTCTTCTAGGTCCAAAACCGATTCAGAGCAATCACCTTTCGTCCCCAGGTACAGTGATTGCTGTAGCGCAGATCTTCCCAATCGCCTCCCGAAAGTTCTCCCTCAACCGACCCAATTCCGATCTCCGACCATCACAATGGCTGCCTCGAAGCCGTTGGCATGGTTCGTGCTGTCGAAAAAGTAAAGGATAGCCAGGAGGACTCTCAATGCTGGACCTAGGAATTAAGAGAATAGGCGCGCTTGCGATAGTCGAATGCAAAGGCAGAATCGTACGGAGCGAAGCCGCCTTCAAGCTCCGAAAAGCAGTCCTTTGCCTTGGAGACCCACGAATCATCGTCCTTGATCTCTCCAAAGTTAGCGCAATAGAGGGAGGTGGTCTAGGCATGTTGATGTTTCTGCACAAGTGGGCTGGTGACCATGGCATTCAGCTCAAGCTGTTCAATCCGACAGGGTCCGTGCGTGACCGGTTGCAGCTCGTCAGTTCGATTCGACCACTTGAGCTCGCCTCGCTCAATGAAATCAGGTTACTCGTAGCCAACGCGGATCGCCACTTTGGAGTAGCCGCCTGAGCTGATCGCATCGTCCTGTTCCGCAGCGAGACCTTCGCGCCTCGTCATATCGACGAAAGACTAATTGGAGGATTCCTATGAGTTGGAAACCGATGGTCCTCTGTGTCGACGACACTCCGAGCATCCTCGAAGGTCGGACAATGTTGCTTGAAGAGAACGGATATCAGGTCCTGGCAGCATCGAACGGCAAGCAAGCAGTGGAAGCCTTTACAGCCAATTCGGTGGATTTAGTGGTCCTCGACTACCACATGCCAGAAATGGATGGCGGTATCGTTGCCACGCGCATGAAGGAATCGAAGCCCGATGTCCCCGTCATGCTGCTGTCTGGAGATGAGTGCCTGCCAAAGGAAGTTCTTGAGACTGCCGATTGCTTCCTGTCCAAGTCCGAGCCCATTGCGGGCTTCTTGGAAAAAGTTGATTATCTGCTTAGCCTGCGAGTTCTGTTTCAACCACTGCCTGCCTTAACCAAAGCGGGGTAAAGACGGGGTAAACCTCAGTCTGCTGAATGGGCCACGGCGGAAGAATTCACTACGAGGATCGGCAGCGTCCAAGAGATCCCAGCGGTGTCGGTCGAGTTGTCTAAGCATTCAGTCACGTTTGGGCTTCTTAGAAGCTCTTACGATACTTGCCATCTACCGAGACTCCGCCTAGCTGATCCCGAGCCACGCTGACAGACCAGCGTTTGTTCAGCTGATATTCGCCCTGCACGATTTCACTCCCTGGTTGAGAGACATCGGTCGAGAAAGTAAAGAGCAAATTCTTGGTGACACGTTGTTGGATCGCAACCCGAGCCGATGGGTTCTGATTGTTTCCGCCAATCGTCGGGTCAATCTCCAGGCTGGAGATTCCCGCGAGTTTTTGTACTCCACTGCTAAGCTGACTAACGGCTTGTGAGGCAATCATGGAATCTGTGCTCTGACTGGCGGCTGCGGATTCCTGCGTGGTCTTTCCCCGAGCAATGAGATTGATGATGTCTGCCGTCGCCAGCGGTGGATCGGAAACGTACGAAGTCGTGAGCTTATCCAGAGGCCCGCGCATACTGAGTGTCAGATTGTATTGCTCGACCGTCGTAGTCACCGATACGTTCATCACGGGGTGGGTCTCGTTTGGATCATCGAACGTAATGACACCTTTCTGTATCTCGTAGCGAAGATTCCTATAAAACAGCTCGCCGGATGTCAGGTTTGTCCGGCCGGTGATTACGGGATTGGCGGCCGTTCCACTCACTTGCACGGCGGCCATCCCTGCGATGCTGACCTGCGAACTCGTGGCGCTCAAACTCTCTTGGGATTGCACGCCAATCGCCAGCTTCACTGTGTCGGCGAATCCCGGCTGGGAAGGGGTTGTAGTTCCTGTGCTGAACTGATCACCAAATTTTGCCAAATCGAAATCGGGGGTAAACGATAAGCTGTCGATCAGGACCCGTCCGTTGAGGGTCGACGCCGCTGAGGTGCCACTGTAGACGAGGTTCGCATCGAGCAACGACCGCAAACCTTCCGGATACCGCAAGCGAACGGATTTTCCCTGCAACGCGAGGTTGAATTGCAAACTAGGTTTGTAGGCGATGGACCCGCTCAGCGAGACCTGCCCTCCTCCCACCTGTCCCGCCATCTTTGAAACCTGGAGATGATCGCTCGTGATGTCGAGCGCGCCATTGAGTTTCTCCACCCCGACGGGCGCATCCGCAGTCGTCATGGCTACGTCCTTGAGCTGGACTCTACCTTGAACTGCCGGTTTCTCTGCCGAACCCGAGGCGCGAACATCGAGCACGACCGTCCCCGAGCTTTGCACGTCAGGTGCGACAATCTTCAGGATTTGCAGATCGATCGATCCCTGCGCTGAAAGAGTTGGTTCGGCTGTGCCACCAATGGGTAGTCGCCCTTGAATCTTGAGCGAAGTGCCCGTGCCACGAATCTCCACAGGCTGCAGGGTAACAACGGACTTCGAATAGTCCGCGCGGATCGCGTCTGTAAGTCCAAGTTCCAGGGATTGATAACTAGCCTTGAGGACTGGAATGGTGAGATGCGCTTCAATCTGCGAGGTCTCCTTCAGCGGGCCCTTAAGAGTGGCATGAAATTCGGTTTGGCCGGCAAAGCCCTGTGGCGCGCCTTTCGCATAAGTAGCCATCAAAACATCGAGGGGAACGGTGCCAGTATCGATAGCTGCTTCACTGTAGTAGTCGCCGGTTAAGGCGACGCGCCCGTGCGCGCGGATGGAGGCCTCAGAGACCTTCGAATCGAGGTTGAAGTCGGCTGCGTGATCGGCTACATGAACCTCCACCTTCAAGCCAGCGATCGAGTTTCCTCGAACCCGCAGCTGCGGCAGCTGCACGATCGCACTCAGCTGGGGGTCGTCCAGCGTCCCTTCGCCGTTCACCGATGCACTCACTGTGCCGGTAACGTCGAGATTTTTCGATTGCACGGTCTGCAGTTTCTGCAAATCCAGCGACGGAGCATCGAGCCGCACTTTGTAGGCTTTTGTTTTGGGCGTGTAGGAAAGATTCGCATTCAGGGTGCCCGTCGGGGCGGACACATTCAGAGTTGAGGAGATCGATCCGTTCGCAGCCTGGAATTGCAGAGCAAGATTCTGAATCGGTTCGTCATACGCGCGGGCGCCGGTCATGTGCGCCGATCCGGAGCCGATAGGATTGAGTTGGGAACCTTCCAGCGAGATCTTCGCCGACAAGTCGCCAGAGATCGGATAACGCTGGCCTGCCAGCTGCTGCACGTCTGATACTCGCAATTGCTGCACATTGAGGCTGGCCTTGATTGCATTGGCTGGCTCATAGGCCCAGTCGTGCAGTGCTACAGCTGCGCTGAACGCCGCCTGCCCTTGATGTGCATTGATCAGAGATCCGTTCAGAATGGAGAATTCCGACGGGCTTGCCTGGATTTCAAACTTGACGCTCTTCCATTCGCTGCCTTGAACCTGCAGGGCCTGGGCGCCGAACTCCGCTGCGATCGTAGGTTTCTTCATCGTGCCATGCACGACAGCGTTGAGCGTGGCAGAACCCGAGAGGGCGGGCAGCGCAGTGGGGTTCGAGCCAAAGGAAGCGATCAACGCCGCAAGTTGATGCAAATCACTGGCAGCTAACTGGACCTGCAAATTGGAACGATTGCTAATTTCTCCCTGCGCGGTGAGCGTTGCCGAAGGAATCCGCAATGATGTCTGGCGGAATGCGATGGCTTGCCGCGGGCCGTCATAGCTGACGTGGATAGCCCCGTCAACGGGAACCTCGCTTCCCGACGGATTAGAGCGACTACTGGCGTGCGCTTGAACGGTCAGGTCGGACTGTGCTCTCAGATTGGTGATGCTGCCTTTCCACATCGCTTCGGCATTGCCATTCAGCTGCCCGGAGACGGAAGCTGCATTGAGTTCCTGTCGTCGCAGAGTCTGCTGCAAAGTCTGCTGCAAAGCACGCAGGGAAACATTCCGCAATCCCACGTGAACTCGAGAGTCCGGCGTCACGTCCACGTTCTTTACGTCAACATCCGCAGTTATGAGTCCGCCCAGGGTCTCCGTGCTCAGATTTTTCACTTGCAACCTGCCCCCTGCGAACTCGTACTGCCCTTGCAGCTTGTGCAGTTCCAGCTTGGTTCCCGAAGCGACTGCGGTCAGCACATCGCTCGCAAGCTCTCCGCGAACCGAAACAGTTCGCAGCACGGGCTCGCTTCCCGTTCCCTGATAGTGCAACTTCCCGCGAAGAAGAACGTCGCCTCTAGGCGCAGTACCCGGAGACAGCTGGGCGAAATCCTGGGTGTGAACAGAGATCACGTAGTCTCCGTCCGCAACTGGATTTGCATAGTTTGAAATGTCGGCGTGCAGGGCTACTCTGGAGGATCCGATGCTCAAGACGGCAGACTCCAGGCCAAACCGTTCCGGGGAGGCACTGAATTTTATGTTCAAGTTGTGCGGAAGAGGGCTGTATTGGCCATAACGTAGTTGGCCGCTCTTGTACGAAAGCGTGCCGTCGTATCGCTTGACGATTGGCGTGAAATGAACGTCCGTCCCGAAATCGTACAGGTTAGCCTCAAGCGGGATCTTTTTATCGTTGTAGTCGATTTCGCCGCCCTTGATCGCGGCGTGCCGGATGCCCAAATCGAATACGCTCGTATGGCTAGTATTTTGGCTGGGCGGGACCGCTGGCAGATTGTTCCTGCCGGACCGATCTACCTGCAGGTGAACGATAGGGTGCTCAATCACCAGCTCGCTGAGCGAGACCTGGCGTCTAAGCGCCGACAGTATCTTTACGCCCACTGTCAATTTATCGGCGTGCAACAGCGGCGGCTGATTCGGGCCTTCGGTCCCATGTAACGTGATGTCGTAGAGATGTGCCGTGAGCGTCCCCAAGTTGAAATCGAGACTGCCGATCTTTATTTTTCCTCCCGTTGCCGCAGCCGCTTGCTGTTCGATTTGGTTTATCGCGAAGCGCTGGAAACTTGAGGTCCTGAGATAGAGATATCCCCCTGCACCAGCTACAAAAAACACGCCTGCGATTCCTGCCAGCGTCCGGCCAATAATCCGTTTCCAGTTCATAGACGATCCTCTAAAAGGCTTGCCCGACCGTGATGAAGTACTGATTGGCGCCAATCCCGGGCACTGGACTCAGATTGCGTCCGAAATCGATGCGTATGGGGCCAATCGGAGTCGCATAACGCAATCCGATGCCAATGGTGTTCGAATAGTTATCAGCGAAGTTGTGCAGGTTAATTGCACTGTACACGTTGCCACCGTCATAAAATACAACCCCACCAAGCGCTTTCATGATGCCCAGGGGAAAACGCGCCTCTGAATTCAAAATGAAGAGTTGCTTTCCGCCCACGGGCACGGTCACGTTCACGCATCCCGACTGCCCTTGCAGCACATTGCAGAAAGGAACCAGCCGCTGCGGCCCTGCTTCATCGATGGGAAAGCCGCGCAAAGAGGTTCCGCCACCGGAAAAGAACAATTGGCTGGTCGGCACGAAGCTGCCGCCGAAAGGAGAAGCAAGCCCTAGCCGGATGCTATTGGCGAATACCACCGAATGGATGGGCTTGTAGTAGGCATATTGCGCAAACAGCTTGGCGAAGTTGGCGCTCGAACCGAAGGCTGTTGGTGTAATTCCCAGGTTGACCGTGGCGAACATCCCGCGGTGCGCGTCGAGGGGCTTGTCACGTGAGTCGCGGATGAGCGTCCCTGATACGGTCGACAGGTGCACGTGCCGATCCTGGTTGAGCACAAGTTCGGGCACGATCAGGTGAGACAAATCCGTCTTATTGAAATCGTAGCGTAGCTGCAGTCTCGTGTTCGTCTTTTTGCTTATCAGCCTCTCGACCTGAAAAGACAGATCGCCGAGGCCAGCCGTAAACAAAGGATTTTCACTACTGCGTTCGACGGAAAAGCTGGTAAGCGAACTCCAATCGGAACCGATAAAGTGAGGCTGGCCAAATGTCGTGAGCACCTTCTGGTCGAGACGTGACAGAAGGATGGAACCGCTCGCCGTTTCTCCCAGCCCGCGCAGATTGCGTCGTGTGTATTCGATCAGGCCGCGTGGGCTCGCAAAAGTCGATTGACTCGGCGCGATCTGTTGGCCATTCAAACCGATAGTTCCGCCTCCCCCTGGCAACGCAACAGTCCCAGTCGGTACGTTTCCGCCCCGGTGTGAGACCTCGAATCCGACTCCGTATGCGATTTGATTGCGATTCGCTTCGTGTACTTTGACCAGCGCAGCCTCGTCCGTCTGGTCAGTGATCGGCTTACTCGGACCGACGCTTGACCAGTCGAAAATGTTTAAGTCATAGAGCCGGCTCTCGGCTTCGAGCAATTGAACCCGTCGCATCGGTGTCTCGGGCTGAATCTTGGCTGTCCTCGCAATGAGAGGCAGTCGTGTGTGTTTCTGGCCTAAATACACCACCTCGTTGGTTCGCACTGATTGATTCTCGGTGATGGCGAATGCAACACTCACACGGTGCGGATCGGCCTGACTGTGCTGCAGGGTCACTTTCACTTCCGCGTTCAGATATCCGCGATTCAGGTAGGTTGCTGAGATGCGGTTTCGGTCCTCAGCTAATTTTCGCGGAGAATATGGAACTCCGGACCGTAGTTCGAGCCCGTTGGAACCGGCAAGCTCCGCGAAGGGGACTTTCTCATTTCCGGAGACTTTGACGTCCTCAACAATGGTTTGAGGGCCTTCCTCGATTTCGAAAGTAATGTCGATCTGCGGTTCACGATCCACAGCTTGGGTCGTGACTTTGACATCTTCGTACCCGCGGTCCTGGTACACGGCCTGTATGTTGTCGCTACTCTGCTTCAGAAGCTTCTGACTGAAACTCCCGTGCGTCCAGATATGAGATTTTTTCACGACAACATGAGCCATCAGCTCTTTTTGCGATACCGCATAGTTGCCGTGGAAAACAATGCGCTCGACCTTGTGCTTCCGGCCGCGATCGATTTGATACACAACGACAATCTGATCGGGCTGGTTCTGAATGCTCGACGTCACTTTGACATCAGCGAATCCTTTTTTCTGAAAGTAGTCGGTAAGATTCCGCTGCCCTTCGTCGACCAGATCCTGATCAATGGTTCCCTCCGAGTAGATGGGAACCAGCCTCTTCATCTCTCTTCCTCCTAGGAAGGGGATATGCGAGAGTCTGGCTCCCAGGGTTCGGACGGTGACCACCGGACCCACTTCAATTTGGAATGAAACATCCACGCGATTCGTTTCTGGATGGTACGCGGGAGGATTCTCGTGGACCTTGGCCGCCAAGCGATGCTGTTTCGCCAACGCCTTCTTCAGGAGGGTTGTCGCGGCGCTAATTCGTTCCCGGTCATAAACCTTGCCTGGTTTTAGACAGCCGCCAGACAGTCGCGCGCGCAGCGACCGTACAGAATGGTGAAGCTTGGCACGCTCCGCCACGGCGGGCCCAACGATCTCAAGCGATCCGATTCGTGCTTGTCTCCCCATCTCTACTGAGAAGCTGACGCTCACCAATCGATGCGCATCGTCAATCTTCGCGTCTGTGTGCACTTTCGCCTGGAAAAAACCATTTCCGTGCAAAAATGTTGTGAGCGCTTCTTGTGCAGTTGGAAGGCGAGAGGGATCGAAAGGATCTTCATCTGGGAGGTCGACCACCTGGAGGAGGTGCGTATACGAGAAGGACTTCGCGACACCAGAAAAATCCACGATTCCGAGATAGTAGGCTGGCTCCAGGAGAAAGCTGATGCGTAGGCCCGTGACATCTGGCACCACGCTCACTTGGACCTTCGGAAATCCACCCGCCTTTTCCAGAGCCTCTGCGCTCGCCCGGATCCTCTCTTCGGAGTACGGATCGCCCGGCCTTAGCGTAACGCAGGCGCGCAATGGCTCGAGGTCGCGATGGGGATTGGCAATCAGGGATACGGCACTTATATTTTGCCCCTCATAGAAAACCTGCGCAGTCTGGGCCGCAACTTGCCCGAAGCCGGTCGCCGCGAAGAGAAAAGAGCAGAGAAGCCAAAAAAGTAATGAGCGCATGAGCCGACGAGTTCCCTTCAGAAAGCGCCGAGCGCGCAACTACGAAGCGGCTTCTGCCACACTCCCGCCTGCTGACGTACCGATGTGGGATGCGATCAAATCCATGTGAGTTGTCGTCAGAACTGGCGGCAAAAGACTGACTTTGGGATACCGAAAATTGCCTCATCACACCGATAGGCAGGACGTCACTCTTTCGCATCTCAAGTCACGCCGACTAGGGCTGGCAGAGAAGCGCGCGGCGTGTAGCGGAAGTCGAACCCATGGTCGCGTTGTACTCGAATAGATCCGATTTCAGGCAGCGCTCGATGAGGAAGCGATCGTTCTGCCCTCCTCGCTTATCAGCGGCACAATTTGCGCGAGCGAGGTTCCGATCAGGTCAGCGCAGCCGGCCCCGACCCGTTCTTGAGCCTTGGCCACGCCGCCAGGAAATTCCCACAGACCCAGGACTATCTTCATCGCAGGAAATTGTTGGCGTATCCGCTTGCACAGCGACTTGGCCTGCCCAGCCGCGAAGGGTGGGAGCGCAGAAATGCAGATGATGCTGGGGCGCAACTGCTCGACTCGTTCCAGCATCGTCGACACCGCCGTAATAGACAGAGCTTCCGCATTGCAGCCCGCACGCCACAGGAGTTGTACAACCATTGCGGCGACGATTTCGTCCGCTTCATCTCTCGCAGGCACGCACACGATTTTCGGTGCAGATCGGGCAGGGATTGCCTTCTGAACAGAAGACTCGCCATCGCCCTGGCCTGCCGCATCGTGGGAGATTCCGTTTGATTCTTCGATCAATTCTCTCACGCTCTGATGAATAAACCTGGTTCGCGTTTCATCGAGAATGTTCCGGTGTCGATCTTGCTCGGCTAAACCTAGAGCCGGAATCAAAACGGAATCGTAAAGAGTCCCAATCGGATTGTCTTTCAGGTATTTGTCTGCGATTCCCCTGGCTTCTTCGTCATCGAATGCGAGGAGCCGCTGATAAAGATGCATTTGCGGAGAGAGGACTGGTTCGTCACCCAACATGATTTCGAGGAAATTCAATTGTGGAATGTATCTCCCGATGAGTATCAGACATACGGTTAGAGGTGTAGAGAGGATTAAACCCACTGGGCCCCAGAGCATTCCCCAGAAGATAGCGGCAACGAGAATCGCCAGCGATGAAACCCCAATATGTGCACCATAAAGCCAAGGCTCGATCAGGTTCGCAATGATCAACTCCAGAATCAGGAACAAGAAAAACACGAGAACAACTTGAGACCAGCCTGGAAACACGGCCATGGCCATGCCGATCGGAAAAACGGCTGCCACAGCTGTGCCGATGTACGGAACAAAGCGCAACAGAGTTCCCAAAACGCCCCACAGAAGCGAGTGGGGCACGCCAATCAGATAGATCCCAAGCCCGAACAGCAGTCCGTAGCCCGCGTTCACCAGAAATTGCAACAGCAGATAGCGTCCCAAACGGTGCGAAGCTTCATCCAGCGCTTGCGTCATCACGTTCAATTGGCCGCTCCCCGCCAATCGAAGCATGCGATTCCGCAGATCCTCCCGTTTGATCAGAATAAAAAGGGTGAAAATCACGACAATGCCGGCGGTTTCCAAAATGCCTGTGAGCGGCCCGACGAAATCTCTCAAGTATTCTGCCGCGTCACGCGGAGGTCTGGCGACTTGCACCGGAATCGGAGCAGCCTTGCCCTTCACCACATTCTTGTTCTCGGCCGTTTCGGAGACCGACGATATCTCCTTGCTGAGGTCGTTGACGGTTTGGGTCGCCTTGCCTAAGCCGCCGCTTCCAGGGGCTCGAACTGCTTCGATCTTGTCGTGAATGTTTTCTTTGTAATCGGAAAGATGAGAGAAGATTTCCATCAACTGGTCAGTCATTCCCCAACCCACAGCTGCCAGCATGGCAAAAGACAGGGCAAGCACGGCGAGTACGGATGGGGCGCGCCCGAGATGACACTTCTCGAGGAGACCAACGAGCGGGGCTAGCAAAAATGCCAAGACTGTGGCCAGAGCTAGCGGTATTAGTACGGTTCGCCCGAAATATAGCCCCGCTACGACGATGACCGTTCCGAGGAGCGTCAGCAGCCTCGATGCATCCGAGGAGTCGACAATGGGAATCAAGGTGCGCGGGCTATCCATGTCGGCCAAGTGTTAGTACCGAAAACCTCTTTCGTTCCCCGCTCTCACGTTGTCGACTCCCCGTACAATGGTTTTGCGACAAGTTGGAGCCCGCGCTCCGGGACATATTCTTCGTATTCAGAGGATCTCAGGCGCTGTGACGGTTCTTGATTTCGTCGATCTTGTCCTTCACTTTTTCCTTGGTCTCTTGCACCGATTGACTGACCTTGCCCCGTTTCTCATTGGCCTCTTCGGCGGCAGCGTCCTTATGCGCTTGATGAACTTGCTTCGCCGCATCTTTCGCATCTCCCCAGACCTCTTTCGTAGCGCCGGTGGCTTGTTCGACAACTCCCTTGTTGGCCAGCTTTTGATTGCCGATAGCCTCGCCAACGGTTTGCTTAACTTTGCCAACCGCCTGATCTACTTTCCCTGACACCTGATCCTTATTCATAAGTTCTCCTTTATTAAATTCGCGAGTCCGTCGCGGTTAAGATGTTCTTCGCCGTCGAATCAAAGCCAACAATCGGGCAACGAGAAGACATCGCATTCCTAGCGTCGCTAAAATACCCGGCGCACACAGTGGCCGCCGGGCATTACAGTTCGAGAGCCCTGGATCTAGGCCGCACGATTCGGGACTGTCTTTTCGCCAGCAGCTTCTCCGGTCGAGGAAATGTCCAGCGCTCCCGTTCCTTCCAGGATTGCTTTCGCTCGCTTCACTTCTTGCGAGTTATCGGAGTGAACAGAGAGCAGAATTCCGCCATCCTTCACGCGGCCCTCATATCGCTTGGCCTCATATTCGGGAATACCCATTCCGACCAAGGCTCCCGCGATTCCACCCACCGCACCCCCGACGCCGACTCCCGCCAGAGCCGCCATGATCGGGCCAGCGGCGATAAAAGGTCCAAGCCCCGGAATCGCCAAGGCTCCAATGCCAACCAGCCAGCCCAAGCCTCCTCCCAGCACTGCGCCAGTTCCCGCGCCGGCTGTAGCACCTTCTGGCGCCTTCGTATTCTTCTCGTGCGCGAAGTCCTTTGTGCTCTCGCTTTGTGGGAAAAGTACGGAAATATCGTTGTATGAAAAGCCCGCCGCCTTCAGGGCTAATACGCCATTCTCGACACTGGTTTGATGAGGATAGATGCCAAATACCGCTGTATTCTTACCTGCCATTTTGAGTCTCCTTTGTCTTAGTTCTTGGGCTTGACTTCCAGTTGACTGGTTACTTTCTCCTGGCCGACGATCGCAGCGGCGATCTTTTCAATCGCGCGTCTCTCGTCATCCGTCCGAACCGACCCCTTCAGCGTTACCACGCCGTTCTGCGAAATGATCTTCACGTTGTGGGCGTAGGTGGAAAGCGACTTGTCATTCATGACCGCCTGGCGAATCTGCTGGGCAACCTCACGGTCAGATTTATTTTCTAACTGCCGATCTGCGGTTGCATTCGATTTGTTTTGATCGCCCTGGTTGACCTTTGTATTATCGGGCGCCGGCGATTGCGAACTGTCTTGCGCCAGCACGAGGCTCACGCCCGGTAACCCAATGAATAACAGCGTCGCGAGCATCCATCTCGAGGCAAAATTCATCGTCACACCCTTTCGGACTGGCAGAGCTCACCAGTCGTTCAGCCCAGCCTGTGGTTGAAGACTACTCTTCACCGCGAGCGACGCCATCAGGTGTGGGCCGTACTTCGCGGGCGCGAGGCGGGTAGATGTTTGTGTTGGTTAAGAGGCGTTGTTGAAATTCTGAACGCTGCTTCACAAGATGCGGTTGGTAATTCTGTGAGCCGTCGCCGGAAAAGTTTTCCAGGGGAAGAACCGCTAAAGATCGGATGCCCGCGGGCGCAAGGCCACGCGAACGAAACAGCCAAACGGAGAGAATCGAGAAAACTCAGCTAAGCCGACCTAGCTGGGGCTCCTTAGCGCTTCCCCGCTATGCGGCTTGGGCTCTGGCCAATAGCCATGCCTTCGGCACTGACTGAAATATCAGTTCATCTTCAGGGACGCTGAAATCGATGCCGCAGTGCACACACGTGAACTCACACCACGATCTGGCATTGTCGCGGCCCGTGCGTTGTGGCGGTCTGTAGGAAACTACCAATGCGCCGCAGTCGGGAACCGGGCAAATCGACCCTGCCGCCACTACGTCTTCTCGCTCATCCCAGTCGTCTAGCATCGGGTTTATCCTCATAACACATTGCGTACTTCCACTGTTACTAAGAACGCGTCACCGATGGGAATATTCCCGATATTTCCCACAATTTTTGCAAGATAGAACACTCTCGGCAGCTCTTCGCTGCGAAACCGACATGCCTAGCGCCGGGTGAAACGCACCGCCGGACGAATGGAATAAAAGATTAACACTTTGGTTATCACTAGTGATGGCTGCAGCGGATCACCAGGGACGGAGGATCTACGAATGGTCGGAAGTATTGTTGAGTTGATTGCCGGTTTAGTGTTGAGTGCTCTGCCTTTACTGGTAGGTTCTTTTATTGTGGGTTCGATTGTTGCGGCCCTACGAGCGGTCAGCGGTGGAAGCTAAGAAGAGAAATGTGGAAGAGACGCAAGGCCGTCCTAATCACTGGGCGGCCTTTTGTACATCGTCTGTTTTTGAAAGCGGCGCGTTGGCGAGATCTTAGGAATGTCTGGTAAATCAAGACACTTCCAGTTTCCGGAACAAAATTGCCGTGTAGTGCTGTTGACACCAACAGAGTGCGAATGGCCGCCAATGTCGAAGAAACACGGGGCTAGAGAACGTCGGCACCGTATGGTGCAGCGCAGAGGGATGCACGCTTATGTTGAATATTTCCGATGTTGTGGCCGGCATTGCCTTTGTCACACTGGCGGCCACAAACGTGGTGCTGATGCTGGAAGCCTCCGACCCTTCGCGCAGTGGAACAACGAGAACCCGGCTGATCGCTCTTCATAAGGCGGCTGGCTACTTGTTTGTGATTCTGCTCTGCATCATGGTCTATCGCATGAGTCAGAGACTTGTGGGTGTGGGAATAACCGGTCATCTCCCCACGCACCTGGTTTTACATATTGTGCTTGTGCTCGTCATTGTGCCTCTGCTCTTCCTGAAGATATTGATCGCACGCCGCTACAAGCATAGCCATTCGTCGCTGAAAGCACTGGGAATAGCAATCTTCGTAATTTCGTTCGCACTTGTGTCCATTCCTACCCTCTCCGAGCTTCTACGTTCGTCCAATCCTGGAAGCTTGGGACTGAGGCTCGCGATCAGTTTGGTTGTCGCCATCTGCTTGGTTCGGGGCACATTGGCGTTTAGGCCGCATGCTCCTGCGGAGTTATCGCGTATTCCCAAAATTCTCCCGCCGGCAACGCCACTAACCACCGGTCAGAATGCGAAGGATCCAATGAATCTTCTGCTGGCACAGATTGAACGGCAAACGCGCGATTCAAAGACGCTCCGCTTTGAGATCCCTAAGGAACGAGGGTTTCATGCTAGGCCAGGGCAGTTCCTTACCTTTCAGTGGACGGTTGATGACCAACGAGTAACGCGCTCTTACACCATTTCCTCTTCTCCGATCCACGAAAACTATGTTGAGATCACGCCCAAGCGCATGGAAAATGGATGTGTATCGGTTTTTCTTAATGACCGAGCCAAACCAGGCCTCGCGGTGGAAGCACGCGGGCCTTACGGCCAATTTTACTTTGACGAGACAGTCCACAAAAGCATAGTTCTCATTGCGGCCGGAAGTGGAATCACCCCGATGATGTCGATGCTCCGCTACATCGACGACCTCAAACTGTCGACTCCGGTAACGCTTTTGTATTTTGTGCGGACCGCTGCCGACATCATTTTCGAAAACGAACTGGCGAGGCTTGGCAGGTCTCTTCCCAACTTCAAGTATGAAGTGTGCCTGTCGAGACCGGATCCGACCTGGAAGGGCCCCACCGGGCGCCTGACCGAGGAACTCGTCTCCCGCAACGTGACGGATTTGGATTCAAGGACCTTTTTTCTCTGCGGTCCCAGTGGATTCATGGACAACGCGCGCCAGTTTCTGTCGACTCTCGGAGTAAAGCAGGACCGGATCCTTCAGGAAAGCTTTGGGGAGGGCAGCTCAACAACGAAGTCTCACCCACTGGAAGCTCGTCCAGTTGACACGCTCGTATTCATGCGCTCGGAGAAGGTTTGTCAGGCTTCCGCCGGGAGCACCCTGCTGGATCTGGCAGAGCAAAACGGAGTGCAGATTCCGTATGGCTGCCGTCAGGGCCTATGCGGCACGTGTGCTACGCGCGTTCTAAGCGGCACCGTTGAGATGGGCGTCGAAACTGGGCTGACGGCCGATCAGAAAAATGCAGGGTATGTGCTGCCTTGTGTTAGCCGGACCAAGGGGACGGTTGTCTTGGCAGCTTAGTTCGATTCTCCACCGGAAGGTCCCAACGTCCTAGAGAACCGTCAATTCCCGGGGCGACTGTTTGAAAACCTGAACGCTGCGCGTGTCCTTCAGGGTCATTCGAAAGATGACGCTGAGTCGGGAATAAGAGCGAGTTATACGGGTTATCTACTAGTGAAGGTCAAAAGCTGACACATGTCAGTCCCGCACGATTCAGGTGGAATCGTGAAACTTACAATTGGCGCGGAGATGGTCTTAGGATTGGTGGTTGTCGCGTTTCAAGGCTCGCCAGCTCGGAGACAACGGGGACAGCCTCGGTTTTTTGGAGGTGGTCCCAACCCCGGACCAAGCAGAAGGCTGCTGGTGTCGCCTTTGATCGTCTGGGGCGGGAAACGCCGTCCACGTCACCAAGAAGTCTTCCCGAAAGATAAGGTTCTGCGGACCGTTCTGTTGGTCGACCTGATGCTACGCAATCGAAATTGAAAAGAGGTAGGCACCATGTTGCTTAGAAACGACTCGCATCTTGATCTTATACAAGAGTTGCCATCGCAGCCTATAGAGTTCGATCCAAGCATCGACGACCCGGTGGACGATACCGGACTCGGTCCTCGGCGCGGCGATTTGCAAGTCTCAGTTGAGGTTACTTCTTAGTTAAGCCTAATTTGAGATGCGAAGATGTTCATGACTGTTAGGTCGAGTGGTTGAGTCTGTTTTGGGTCCATCTAGTAACCAACCCGCAGGCTGTGAGTTGTGAGCGATCTACCCCGGTAGGCCAACGCGGTGCACAAGGCTTTGGAATCGCGGGTCGGAGCGGAGGGGATCGAAACCCGGCCGCAGCAAGACGCCGGGGTTAAATCGATCTTCGAAGCTTTTGTCGAGCCAATTCATGGCTTGATCCGTGTCCCCTAGAGACGCGTAGATCATGGCAATCTCCGAAGCATTCGAATATCCGGTAGTTGAGCGCTTGATCAAAGTATTTAGCAGTGTTACCGCTTCCGCCCTCTTGCCGGAGGCGACATAGGCGCGAGCAAGATTGGCTATGCACGTTGGGCTATTCCCAGAAAGCTTCACCGCTTTTTGCAGTTCCGCGACCGCCTCATCGTACATGTGTTTTTGCAGGTACGCCTGGGCGAGTTGATTATGGGCGAGAGCAAAATTAGGATCCATTTCGATAGTTTTGACGCTCTGTCGTATGGAGTCGTCATAAGAGTGCGCGAGGCCGAGGAGTTCTGCCAAATCGGCGTTAATAATAAGAGAGAGTGGATCCAGACTCTCCGCTTTTCTCATTTCCGCAATCGCATCGTCAAACCGACCCAATAGACTCAAGTGCCAGGCATACCAATGGTGAGCGGTTGCATAGCCTGGGTTCAGTTCAATGGCCCGCCGGAATTCCTTCCCGCCGGCATCCAGATCCCAATCAAAGCCATCCAAGACGAATGCAAGCGAGTTGTGGGCTTCGCCGAGCGTGCTGTCCAACTCCAGGGCTTTGATGGCAGCAGCCTTCGCTTCGGGGAACGCTTCCTTGGGAGTCATCACTGCGTACTGCCAGTCTCCTAGCAAAGCATAGGTGTCTGCCAAGCCGGAATAGGCTCGGGCGTATTTCGGATCCTCTTCAATTGCCTGTTTGAAATAAGCCAGCGCGACCTTCAAACCATCTGCCGTTCGCTTGTTCCAGAAGTAGCGCCCTTTGAGATAGGACTCGTACGCTTCGGGATCTACAACCTTCACGGTTTTCAGCGCAGCTTGTTCCTGCGGTGTCAGATTGATTCGAATCTGATCGGCAATAGCGCTAGCCACTCTGCTCTGCAACGCCAAGGTATCACGCAACTCACCCTCATAGCTCTGGGACCACAAGTGCTTGTCCGTAGAGGCCTCGATCAACTGCGCCGTGATACGCACCTGGTCGCCGGAGTGGAGCACTGTACCTTCCACGACGGCATCCACGTTCAGCTCACGAGCGATCTGGGGTAGAGGCTTGCGCGCTCCTTTGTAAGCCATCACGGAGGTGCGGGAGATGACACGTAAAGCGCTGATCTGCGCCAAGTCGGTGATCAACTCATCCGTCATGCCGTCAGCGAAATAATTCTGTGAGGCGTCACCAGAAAGATTTTCCAACGGAAGCACCGCTAAAGATCGGATGCCCGCCGGGGCAGGGCCACGCGAACGAAACAGCCAAACGGAGAGAATCGAGAAACTAATGATGATGACGATCGCCAGAGTGACAATGGCCCCACGCGTCAGCCACAGCCGGCGTTTGCGTGCAACCGCTAACCCGGCGACTTGAAGCGTTTGCCCACTCTCTATAGCCGGTGGGTCTCCAGCCACAGATTCCAGCTTCTTGGGGCGGGCGTCTGCTTCGAGAACTGACACGTCTGCAATAAAGCGATAGCCGCGTTTCGGAAGAGTCTCGATGAATCGTGGATTCTCAGCCGAGTCTCCCAGAGCGGTCCGCAGCTTCCCGATGGCGATATTGAGAGCCTGATCGAAATCGCCAAAACTTTCGTCCGGCCAGACTCGGCCCCGCAATTCCTCACGGGTGACGACTTCCCCCGGATGTTCCAGCAGGATCCCCAGCAGTTTCATCGGCTGTTGCTGCACTCGGATTCTCAACCCCGCCTTTCGCACTTCCCCCGACTGGAGAGATACCTCGTAAGTTCCGAATCGAACGACGCAGTTCGGCGGTAGGGATCCCATGGGCTCCTGGGTTTTCACACGGAAGTCTAGCACCTTCGCGCTCAGAGACTCCCGAACTCAGAATATATGCATAGCTAAATCCTTATACAGCAATCAGTTAACAGACAATGAGTCGGATATATCGAAAAGCTCCCCCGTTAATTGACGCCGAACGACAAGCACGTCAGATTGGTCTGCAACCGGGGTTCTAGCTGATTCAGGAGAAGGTACATGAGGCGTACTGGATTTGGCTCTCAAGGTACGGTCAGATTTGGGGCGTCGTCCTCGCAGGAGAATCCACTGCGAGTGGGGTTCGAAGAACTAGCCATGCCCCTGTTCGATTCCCTTTACAACTTCGCCAGCTGGCTCGTGCACGACAAGAGCAATGCCGAAGATCTTGTACAAGAGACGTACCTGAAGGCTTTACGCAGTTTCGCTTCGTTTCAGCCTGGTACCAATTTCCGGGCATGGATGTTTCGAATCCTCAGAAACACCTTTCTGAGTTCTCGCTCGACACTTGATCGACGCATGACGGTTGAGATCGAGTCGGAGGACGACGCCCAAGTCTTGCCCGTAACGTCCTCCACTCCCGAATCACTGTTGATCGAGCATTTGGGCAAGGACGCCGTTCAGAACGCCATCGAGCAATTGCCGGTCGTCTTCAAGGAAGTCATTTTGCTGCGCGATGTCGAAGATTCGTCTTACCAGGAGATCGCAGACATATTGTCAATCCCAATCGGAACTGTTATGTCTCGCCTCGCCAGAGCGCGGAAGTCGGTTCGCGAGTCACTGCTTGGCGTTACCCGGGCACCTGTGTCGGAAGACTGGTCTCATGGCGTCGCGACGCACCGGAAGGCGCGCGCTGCGATGCCTGAGGCATAAAGAACTGGGCGAATCGCGCAGAAAGAGAAAAAGCTTATGGCAACAGCTACCTTGTCAGCCACATTGAACACCCCAATGTCAGGACTGCGACTCACCCCAATGGGGCGGATTTTGGTCATTGAGGACGACGTTGCGTTGCGGAAGGTTCTGCGGCGGCTTTTCTTGACGGAAGGGTATGAGGTCGACGTCGCTTCCGATGCGGTTTGTGGCTTGGAGAGACTTCGCCAGGCAACGCCAGCCGCAGTGCTCCTGGATCTACCTCGTCCTGGATCCTCAGGCTGTGATCTATGCAGGAAAATCGCCGACTTGGTTCCTGGTCTGCCCCTGGTGATTCTTAGTGGGAGCTCCGATGTTGCGGACAAGGTCCTTCTGCTCGAAATGGGTGCCGACGATTACGTGACCTTACCGTTCAGTCCCAGAGAATTGGTCGCGCGTCTGCGTGCGCTAATCAGACGGGCATCGCGCGTTAATCCCGAAAGCGCGTATGTCTTTGCGGACGTGAGAGTGGATTTTTCCAGGACCGAGATTACTCGTGCGGGCGAGAAGGTCGTAGTTACTCCAAAGGAATTCAAGACACTGGAGTTCTTGACCAAGAACGCCGAACGCGTGATCTCAAGGGATGAGCTTCTTGATAAAGTTTGGGGATACGAGAGCTACCCCTGCACACGGACGGTGGACAACCACATGCTCAGGCTCCGACAGAAACTCGAGATCGACCCCTCACGCCCGTCACACCTTCTCACAGTACACGGCGTGGGCTATAAGTTTGTGCCTTAAGCCACAGACTCACGCACTTGCCCTGTTTCATCTCCTTGGAAAAACAAAGGCCCGTTTAGTACGCGCCATTTCAGTCTCCTTTCAAAGATAAAGTGTCCTGTATCCGATGAGAGATTCACACGCATTGCATTTCCGCTTTAGACAAGAATCTGCGAGTTGCGGTGTCTCCACCGCAACTCACAGGAGGAGTTTGTGGAAGTTAGAACGCTGCTATTCCGTTGAAGCCGCTCAGCGGTGAGACGCCGCTGGCGGAGCCAACATTGAGTAATGTTCCGTCCTTCTGAACGGAAAAGATGCCAATCGCGCCAGCGACGGAGTTCAAGGTGTAAATGAACTTGCCATCAGCACTGACCGCGATGTCGAGATTGGTAGCTCCTTCGGGATTCGTACCGACCACCGTTCCCGGCAGCGCGGCCAGTGCCCCAGTGCTCGCGATGGTAAATCCCGAGATGGTGGATGAGCCGGCGTTGGAAGTGTAAACGAAACTGCCGTCAGGCGTTACCACGTTCCAGCAGTTCGCTGCTCCCAACGTAGGAACGCTGGTGCTGATAGGAGATAGAGTGCCATTGGCTGCGATCTCATACGATGAGATCGCAGATCCGTTCGCCACCCCAGAGGGACCAGTCTCGGAGACCAGCGCCGCTCCGTTCGGAGCGAAACTCACGGAGAATGCTCCCGGGCCTGCACTCGGGTTCTCTACGATCGGAGATAAAGTGCTATCGCCTTGAACGGTGAACACGTCGATGTCGTTGGTCAAACGCTCGACCACAACCAGGAACCGACCGTCTGGGCTGAATGCCAACCCTCCGGCACCCGAAGTATTGGTGGAGAGAAAACGCGTGGAATTGGGGATCTGCTTAAGCTTGCCATGGTCCAATGTGAAACCCACCACATTGCTGCTGCCTCCCACGTTGACCACATACACAAGGTTTCCGTGCTGCGCCACTGCATTGGGCTCGCTGCCACCGGAGAGCACTTTGTCCACCAGAGACAAATTGGAGCCGTTAACGCTGAATACGGAGAGGCTGCCGCTGCCGGCGTTCACCGCGAACAGCAGCGAATGATCCTGGCTGAGCCGTAACGACCCTTGAGATTCCAATGGATCGTTGTTACCCCCACTCCCTCGGCCGCCGGTTGCGAATTTGCCGGCTTCCTGTAGGGTGCCGTTAGAAGCGCGACGGTATGCGATTACTTCATTCTTATCGACGGCGTTCGTCATCACAAACACGGCGCCTGCACCGTGTGTATCGCCTTCTTGTGCCCTACTAAGCCCTGGTGAAGCCAAACCAATAGCGAGTCCGGCCATGAATAGTGTGCGAAGTACTTTGCCCATTCCATTAGCTCCCACAGTTAGAGTCGCGTGCCACTTGATCAATAAGGCAGCGAAAGCAATCGATTCTTTGCCATAGTCCAAGCGCCGCGCGGTAATAAGACACAGTAGTCTGAGAAAAGTTACAGAAGGTCACAAAATGTGCCGACGCCATCTCGGGCTGGCCAGGCACAAGTGCGCTTCACCTGGACGTGCTTGAACCACGCTCGCCTTGACAGAGCACAATTACGCTGAAAGGTATGAGCCTACGTGTACGATGAAAAACATTCTTCTTGCATCGCGCTCCAGCGGCAAGTCGCCCACTATCGGCCCACACCCTGGTGACCCGGAACCAGCAACCACCTCTACAGCGAGTTCAAGAAGGTAATCAACGCAGCTCTGTTCTCTGGACTCAGTTCCTTAAAACGTTTCGCGAGGTCGTGTGCTTCGCCATCGTGACGCGAGATGGCGTTTTCAAGAGACAACGACTTCAGGTCATGCATGAAGCGCGCTTTTGTGCGCAAGCCCCAGAGTGGCGCTGTCCTTAGTTTGTTCGCCGTGTCTTGCGGTCCGACCTGGACAATGCCATCTCCGGTTCCAATGTCATGTAACAAAAAGTCGCTGAAGGGATGAATTATTTTGTCCCCCAGGGCTTCGGGAACAATAAACATGCCGCCATCAATCACCGTCCCTTCAGGAGCCGTCGTTATGGATTCGACGTGGCAAACATTGCAACCGATCCGCCGGAAGATCTCCTCACCTTTCAAGGCCGCGGGCGTCGCAGCGAGCACTGTGTCGCGGGGTGGAACCATTGTGCCGCGAATGAACTGAGCGAAGTGGTCGATGTCAGCTAAGCCAAGGTTATCCGGTTGATCTTCCGGGTCTGTCGTGGTCTTGAGCACTGTCGTAACGTCTTTGGGACGCAGCCGATTCGTGATGCCCATTTCGTTGAGATAGGCGTCGGCAATAAAGGAGAGCAGGCTGCTGTGCTGGTCTTTCCAGCCGAAGCGTCCGACGCGGGTTTGTCCAGGGGCTTCGAAGATCGGAGCTTGCACCACCTCCCCATGAACTTTACCTTCGGTGATCTCAGGTTGTTTCTCGGCGATTGCAATCAGCGTGCTGTCCTCAATGGCTTCCACGAAGCCATCGCCCAGCGTATTGAGGGCGGCACGTAACGTGCGAATGTTCTCGGTCGCGGGTATATGTTCCTGTGCTTCGGGACCGATGGCGCGATCATTGACAATAGACCTGCCGGTGATCGTGTCGTTGCCATCGTTAATGAAGATTGTCGGGTTGACAAAATTGCCGTTTGCGTCATTGTGCCCAACGCGAAGCTCTGTGATCTGGCTGGCGGCGCCACTGTTTGGATTCTGATGGCAAACCACGCAACTGGTTGCGTTGTACACCGGTCCAAGCCCTTTCGCGACCGTCTCATTTTCTTCATAGACCTGTTGATCCCGAGCAAACGTGTCCCCGGATGGCTCTACGATTCCGTTGCTGATGCTGTGTGCACTGTTGAAGCTGGGAGTGTTAAAACCGGCGGGCGCTTCAGTTGCTGACTTCGCTGCGACTCTGGCGAGTCCCGTACCCAACGCGGCCACTGCCGCGAAAAGGCAAGAACATAGGAGAACCTTCCTCCAATGGGGCATGAGCATGAGCGTTCCTCCAAAAGACACAGTCGCTTACGCAAATTCAGGATGTAAGCTGGCTGATTTGTTGACCTCAACTTCTCAAGGCCGTGTGGACCGATCCAGAGTGCGGCCTGAAGTCAGAAGTCCTGTAACTATCAAAACTGGGTTGGCGCGAGATTATTCCCACCTGCGGCGAAAAAAGTCAGAGAGGGGCGAGGTTGCAAGCGATGGCTGGGCCAACCAGCCGGCAGGTAACGCTCAGCCGGAGATTGGAGTTTGCGACGAAGTTGCAGAGGCCCGTGGCCGTCGATTTCCTGACGACCCACTTGCCTACTGTCTTGGCCGGTTGAGTTTCGGATTTTGGAAGATCGAATCCTTAAGGGCGGTGTAGAGCGATCTAAATTTACCGACGTCGAATCTACGACGCGGCTTTGAACAATTTCGCGAGTCTTTCGATGTCCGCACCACTCGCGTCACCGATCACGAAATATCGAAGGCCGCTCTGGCTCCATGTTTCCATGTTGAACGACAGCTTCCTCGGCTCAACAGTGATGTCACTCAATCCGGCAGGCAACGACCGTTCCTGAAATACGAACACGGAAATATGGTGTTTGCGCACGTCGTAAATGAGATGCGCACCGGGTGTTTGGTCGAGATACGTCATCCGCCCGCCTAGCAGAGAAAACTCACTATTCTGAAGCTCCGGCAAATTGAAGGCAAAGGGAATCTTCCCCTGGAACCACGGTTTCACAGTGTGCCGATCGGTGGAGATCACATCGACCGGCGACGAACTGGCTAATGTCGCCACGTGCAAGTCTGCAATCTCGCTGAATACATGGTCTCTACCTGATCGGTTTCCAAGATAGGTTGAAGTCAAGGTTCCGGCCACGAGAACGACGGCTGCTGCCGCCGCCAACATCCAGCCCAGGTGGAAACTGCGGCGCGGTTTGGGGGCTACACTTTGTTGTATCCGTTTCCGGAACTCAGCACTGGGAGTGAAACGATTTCCAGCCAGCTGAATCGCGCGCTTCAACTGTATGCGCGAGAGGGCTTCCGCAGAGCACGAAGGGCAATTGCGCACATGAACGTCAAAAGTTCGCGTCTCCTCTTGTGGAACCTCTCCGTCCAGGTAGGTGTCGAGTCTTGCCTTCCAGGATTCACAGACCATGGTTCATCCCCCTAGGAATTCTTCGTCCTGCTTCTTGTTGCAACTGTGGTCGCAATTGATTCCGCAGAGTTTGCCTGGCACGCGATAAACGTGACATTACGGTGCCGATAGGAACGGCAAGCGTCTCGGCGATCTCCTGATACGACATCTCCTCTACCTCACACAAAAGAAGGATCTCTCGGAAATGCACGGGGAGTTCATCGATCGCCTTCTGCAGCAATTCGTGGCTCGATCGTGCTAACAGAAACGTCTCTGGCGTGTCGCGATCAATGGTAGGTTCCGGTCCCTCGTTCTCCTCATCGATATCGAGAGGTACGGTCATTGTAACTTTCAGACCCTTGCGAGAGGTCAGGAACGTGTTGCGCAGGATGCGATAGATCCATGCCCGGAAATTAGTGCCCAACTGAAAGGACGAGAATCCTTTCAATGCCTTAACGTAGGTTTCCTGAACCAAATCCTCAGCTTCGTCGCGATTCTGCGTGAGCCAATGAGCGAAGTTGTAAAGCTGGTCGAAGAGAGGTGTGGCCAGTTCTTCGAACGAGTCGAGTTGGAGATTGGCTCCTGACAGGTCCACATCATGAGAACTTCGAAGGGCTGGATTTATTCCCTTCAAAATAAGAAATTGTTGGGGAAAATTGAACGGCCGGCTAAGCGATTTGCCTGGAAACAGTGCAAATCACGCTGACCAGCTCTCATAAACGCACCCGATTGTCCTCCGCTGCAGTTGAAAACTAGTTTTCGACTCAAATATTCCATTGGGTTAAATCCATTTGTCCGCCTCCTCGAGAATTAAGCAGTTCGCCGGAATAAACACCCAGGAAGTCCGTTATCCATCCTGAGGCTGATTTCATAGGGCGCGCAGATTGGGAGTGGAAAGGCTGAATGGCCCATTCCAACCTGCGCGCTTAATTTCCAGGCATGGTGGGTGATGGTAAATCCTTTCGATCTCAAGACGGCGCTTCTGGCGAAACACGCACAGCATGTGGTGCTGATCCACTTTCCAATCGCCCTTTTCATCACCGCGGTGACGTTCGACCTAATCGCCCAATGGACGAAGCGACGCGAATTGGCGACGGCGGCGTACTACAACTTACTAGGGGCGGCGATTTCGACTGTTCCGGTTCTCGCTACCGGGCTCCTCGCGTGGCAGTTCCAACTTGAGGGACAGAAACTCAAGGGCATGCTATTGCTGCACCTTGTTCTGGCGTGCGTTTCGACGGTGATGATCTGGGTGGTGTGGTGGGTGCATTTCCGTGCTCAACGGCAGACCGTAATTTTACCTAGCTATCGCTTCGCCGTGGAGTTTCTGGCAGTCGGCCTTGTGGCGCTGACCGGCCATTTGGGTGGCTTTCTTAGCGGCGTGAACGGTCCCGGCTAGAAGCTTCGAGAATTTTGGTCCAGGTGGTGAGTACGTCGGGAACAAGCGAGATCGGCGGACCTCTTCCACAAACTTCGGTTCGCCTTTCAGATTTCGCTGGGAATAAAAGCAGGTCACACCAGTTATCAACTCTGAACGTTGCAGATTACGGAGGGCAAATGACAGACAAAAAGCAGGATCTTATCGATCAGAAATTGCAAGACCTCAACAACGACGGAGTTGATCGTCGCGGCTTCTTGAAGTGCATGGCATGGGCGGGTACAGGCTTGGTCTGGACCATGAGTGGCGGCATTCCGACGTCTCGGGCTTTCGCCAAAGGCCACGGCAAAGACGCCGGCAAGGGCGGGGACTTCTCCTTTGTACAGATCAGCGACAGCCACATCGGGTTTAGCAAACCGGCCAATCCGGACGTTACCGCTACCTTGCAGACCGCAATCAACAAGATTAATGCAATGCCCCAGAAGCCGGATTTCATCATTCACACCGGTGATCTGAGTCAGCTCTCGAAGCCGAGCGAGTTCGACACGTTGGATCAAGTACTGAAGGGTGCGTCGGCGAAGCAAGTCTACTATGTGCCGGGTGAGCATGACATGCTTTCCGACAACGGTGAACAGTTTCTCCAGCGTTACGGGAAGGGTACCAAAGGCACTGGGTGGTACAGCTTCGATCAAAAGGGCGTTCATTTCGTGGGGCTGGTGAATGTCGCCAATCTAAAGGCCGGCGGCATGGGATCGCTCGGTCACGAACAACTCGAGTGGCTGGAGGACGATCTCAAGGGCCGTTCTGCCAGCACTCCGATTGTGCTCTTTGCCCATATTCCGCTGTGGACCATCTATCCCGATTGGGGATGGGGAACCGACGACAGTGAACAAGCTTTGTCTTACGTCAAGCGCTTCGGTTCGGTGACGGTGTTGAACGGCCATATCCACCAGATCATGCAGAAGGTGGAAGGTAAGGTGTCGTTCCACACGGCGATGTCCACCGCGTTCCCGCAACCCGCGCCCGGAACGGCTCCTTCAGCCGGGCCCATGAAAGTGCCCGCCGATCAGTTGCAACGGGTGCTGGGAATCACGGACGTGAACTATCTGGTCAGCGGCCGCAGCCTTGCCGTTGTCGATTCACCACTCGATGGCTCGGGATCTTCGTCTGCAGGGAGTGGAGGCAGTTAACGCGATGTTTCTGCGGGCCGCCAATGACCGGGCCCGCGACCAATGAAGACCGAAAACAAAATTAAACTACAAAGGAAATACAACAATGAAACGGAACGGTGTTTGGGTGGCAAGTTTCACAGCTTCGGTAGTCATTGCGATCGTACTGCTGGTCGCGGGACCGCCGAGCGTCACGGCGAATGACCAGCCCTCGGCGGCAGCCGCGGAGGTAAAGATCGACAACTTTGTCTTTGGGCCACAGACGATCACAGTATCCGTCGGATCCACGGTTACATGGACGAACAAAGATGACATTCCCCATACCTCAGTCAGCACTGACGGTGTCTTCAAATCCAAAGTGCTGGATACCGACGAACAATTCTCTTACACGTTTACCAAGCCTGGAACGTATCCCTACTACTGCACGATCCACCCCAAAATGACGGGCAAAGTCGTGGTGCAGTGACCTCAGACTGCTGAATGGCGTTCAACGGAAACGGAGTTCCGCTGGTACTCGTTTCCGTTGCCGCCGCAAGACCGGGTTGTTCTTTAACACGCTGTGGACAAATATGACTGCCAACTCAACACAATTCGCAGTAAGGGAAGGGGCAAGCGACGATCTGGACCTTGTCCACGCCTGCAAGAGAGGAGATGCTACCGCTTTCGAGCAACTCGTAAAGCGATACGACCGCAGACTTCTCCGAATCTCTCAGACCGTGACCCGCAATAAGGAAGATTCCGAAGACGCGGTCCAAGAAGCCCTGTTGAAAGCGTTTCAGAATCTGGCCGACTTCCGGGAAGATTGCCAATTCTCGACTTGGCTGATCCGCATCACGGTAAACCAATCGCTGATGAAGCTGCGAAAACACCGTACCCATAAAGAGGTTTCGTTGGATGAGGACTTTCAGGCAGACGGGGAGGTGCTTCCATTGGATGTGCCCGATCGCGCTCCGAATCCGGAACAACTATGCTGGGCATCTGAATTGCGAGACGTCCTGGTCAGAACCGTAGAAGAACTACGCCCGATCTTGCGGACGGTCTTTGTACTGCGTGACGTCGATGGACTCTCAATCGAACAGACCGCACAAGTACTGAACCTAAGCCAGGCGGCGGTGAAGGCGCGGTCGTGGCGAGTTCGGCTACATCTTCGCGAGCGCCTCAACAAATACCTCGACGCGCGGACTCCCGCGCCTGGAGATCTCGCGCCAACGAGCAGGGTGACGAAAAAGATCATCGGTCTTTTCGCCGACTGCCTTCGTGACTCGATGCCCCGGACATATTCGACCACCGTCGCCGGGTAACGCCACCCCACCCCCAATCAAACGCCCCTGACAATCTTGCGAGAACAATGCGCAAGGCCCACCGCATTGCCATGCCGTATCGCTCGCCACAACTGGCGGTGCCCGCGTCAAGTCACATCCTGCCGACAAACAAGTGACAATCAAATGACATCGACGCTGTATCTCAACAGCGCTGGACGCGTCTAATCATACTGACGCTCGCAAATATGTCGATGACTGAAGCGAGCACTGTGAGCTCTGCGGAATAAACACTTCATGCATGCAGTTATCCATAACGAAAGAGTCATACTCGTTCCACAAGGAGACATTATGAACAAGATGTACTTTACTGCCGTACTTATTTTGATGGGCTTATTCGGAGTTGGAGTAAGAGCACACGCTCAAGATGCCGATGCGGTCGTCGTGAGTGTTCCGTTCGAATTCGTGGCTGGGGGCGCGACGTTGCCCGCAGGCGAATACAGGATAGGCCGGGTTAGTTATGGCTCGATTCCGGAGTTGGCGATTCGACGTTATGACAAGCCCGGAGCGTTTCTCCTCCCACTGACCTTCGATGAGAATGCAGGCACAGACAACCAACCGACGCTACGCTTCGAGTATCTTGGGGGCAAGCACTTCTTGAGCGCAATCAAAACTCTGGACGGAGTCTATA
>Ga0307476_10000097_pt1 | contig 94051 bp, 85 predicted proteins | sample atmos_gasesECM2C_2_FD_203314 | JGI IMG/M metagenome (GOLD analysis project Ga0307476, IMG submission 203314) | Hardwood forest soil microbial communities from Morgan-Monroe State Forest, Indiana, United States - atmos_gasesECM2C_05 | ecosystem: Environmental > Terrestrial > Soil > Temperate... | reverse complement strand
AGCCGGAGTGTGTGCAAAACACGACGCGGCGTCGGACCAAGACTCCATCCGCGCCACATCAGGCACGAGAGACAGGCTGCGGAGGATGGCAGCGCACCAAAAACCAAGTTTTTCCGTAACCTCTGAACGTCGTGCCCTTCCCTGATTTATTTGTGACCTCCGCCACCGGAATGTCCGCTGCCTCCACCGGAGGGATGACCGCCTCCGCCACTCGGTGCGGTGTGCGAAGGGGCGCTATACCCGCCACGGCTCCCACCATAGTTCGGCGACCCTCGATAGCCGCCGTAACCGCCAGAGGACCTTGGCTGCACGATGGGCTGCCGCATGTTAAGTTGAGGACGCGAGTAGCCCCCGCCGTAGCCGCTGGAAGCCGATCCGCGCGAATAACCCGAACTCGGCGTCGTCCGGTTCCAGTAGCTTCCGCTCTCGCCGCGGCTTGAGGTCCCAGAATTGCTTTCGCTGCGTCCGGCGGTCTCGCTACCGCGTGAGGGAGGCGTGAAGGTCTTCCACTCGCTCCGGTTCGGCTCGCCATGAGAGGACGCCTGCGCCGCAGGCTGTGAATGCTCAGGCGAAGCTGCGCTGTTCGTGTCTCTCGCGGACGAGGCCGTACCAGCACTCGCCTTGCCAGAATTTGTAGTCGCCGCTCCAGAAGAAGACGCTCCTCGCGCTTGCGATTGCGATCCCGTTCCGCGAGACTCTGTGGCCGATAAAGATGAAGATGAGCCGGTCGAGCGGCCCGCAGTCACCGGGGAGAAATGGCTCTGCTGCATCGACTGTTGCAGATGCGCCGTCTGCTGCTGGAACGATTCAGTTCGCGCAGTGGTCTGCGTTCCCGCGAAATGTTCCGATGCAGTGTTGTGAATCGTAGAAGGAGCCGCGGCTCGTCCACTCGCCGATAGACTTGCGCGAGTGGGCACCACCGGCATGTTGCCCGTCATCATATGTGCACTGCTCAACTGCGCGTGAGTTGCCGCCACTGCCGCAGTTCGGCCCGAACCGAACTGCCCAGCGCCAACGGTCGACACTCCCCGGCTAATGTGAGCGTCGTTGATATTCGCCACGTTGGAGAACCGCGTGCCCCCGTGCAGCGGAGCAATCCCGCCAAAGCGGTTGAACGTGCCAAATCGATTGAAAGCTACCACGCCGAAGCGCCCGCGATATCCACCCCACCATGGGAAGAAGCGGTCACAAGGACCGAGCGGTAGCCAGCCGAAGCCACCCCATCCACCCCACCCAAATCCGAAGCCCCATCCTCCGCCCCAGCCGAAGAATGACACATACGCCGGCGACCAGAATGGACGATAGAATCCCGCACCCCACACCGGCCCCGGCCACCACGCCCATGAGCCGCCATACCACATCCAGCGGCCGTAGTGGTAAGGCGCCCAGCCCCAAGGCTCGAAGCCTACCCACGTCCACCCGTAGTAAGGCTCGTAGGTCCAGTTGCCGTCGCGGTAGGGAGCCCAATCATCCGACTCGTTCGGAACCCACACCTGACCGTAATCAGGCACGTTTTCCCAACGACCGTAGGCATCAAGGTCTTCCGCTCCAACGTAATACTTGTTCGTGTGCTGCCACCCCTTCGCGCTATGGATCATGTGGTCGCGCTCGATGTTCCACTGGTCCCAGTCGTCGCGGTCGGGAGCGGGACTAATCTTGTAACGCGCGTCGGCGCCGGCGCCCCGCACCGTTGCCATGTCGCCTTGCTTAAGGGTAGCAATGCCCTGCGGGGTTGAGATCTCAGCTTCGCCCCTGCGCACGATAACGATCGAATCGCCATCGGGCCGCACTTCGATGCGGAAGATTCCATCTTTATGGGCCGGATGCAATGCCACGTTGGGGGTGTCGATCTCAGGTTCGGCTTCGCTCTCACCGAAAACGGAGTAGTTCGCCAAACCTTGTCCAACCTGAATCTGAATATATTTCTGGGTAAAATTTGCGATGTTGGCTTGCGCGTTCGATGACAGGCGGAGGATGTTGGCGTAATCCAGCTGGACTTCGGCTCGTCCGCTGGCGCCGGTCGAAACTTTGTCTCCGTTGACTAGCGGCTGGTTCAGGATCGCGGCAGACCAGTTGCCCGAATCGCCACGCTGGGTCGACACATCGCCATGAATCATGCTGATGCGGCCCACACCTTGATCGATCTTTGCCGGGCCTTCGCCAGACGGCCCGCCGGGCTGAGCCTCGCCTTCCATCGGCGGCTGCCCGGGCTGAGGCGGTGGTCCAGCTTGGGGCTGTCCAGGTTGAGCTGGCATGCTGGGTTGCGGCGGCGGAGCCTGTGGCTGTCCCATCTCCATCGGCGCACTCGGCTGCTCGGATGGACCGGATCCCTCGTCGGTAGTTTGGGCATATACGCTGACCGTAAGCGCCCCCGCCAGCGCCAAAACCAATACTGCAAAACTTGCTATGAGTTTATTTTTCATAAGGTACCTCGCGGAGCTGCCCTTGCTTGATTAGACCCTAATTTCCAGAGATTGATGCGCTATGTTTAAAGCAAGTGCTGTACCAAATGCAAAGCGAACGGAATTCCCTTAAATCATTTGTTTTGTTAGGAATAAAAAGGCAATGGTTCAACAGGAGCCAACAGCGACGTCCGTGTCGGTGGCCGATGCTGGCCAGTGTGGTGGATCTCAGCCAGAGGTCGCCCTGACGTTGCTCTTCGCACGAAGGACTGCGATCGCTGTCTTCCTGATCACAGTCGAACACTTCAGTAATATCGCCGACCTAAGGTCGACATGCTAGAAATGTTCGTAGCCAGCGCGAATCCTAGAAGTCGCACCTAAGAGTCAGTTGTACATTTCAATTGAGGCGCAACAGAATGGAAACTCTATCGCTTCGTCTCGCATTTATGCACACTCGCACAATGTCGCGAGTCCAGCGAGAATACGGACCAATTTTGCAGGAAACGAATCCATCGGCAATCGACCGGGTAAAAAAAGAAATGGATGAACTGCGCGGGACGGAAATTGCGCAGGGAGGAAATTTTCAACGGGACCACCGCAGCAGGTAGAGAGGTTCCAACGGCATGAACGCACATTATCGCGCTATGCTGATAGAAAGCTCCCCAAAAACACGAAAACCCCGATAGCCAGTTCGGGCTACCGCCAAGAAACAAGTCGAGACGCTGTCCTTCACACAGCCAAGTCACAACTCTAATGGAAGCGATGTCAAGTATTTTATGTCGTCGAGTGACCGGCGGGGAGCGAGGGCAATTTAATTGCTGGTGAGCCTCTCATTGATGCACGCGTTTCTTCTTCTTTTTCTTCTTTCTCTTCGCCTTGAGGGGATCGCGCCGAATCAGTCGTTCGAACTCGGACTCAAAATCCTTGAGCGCCTCATAGACTTTGATCGTGCGCTCGTCCATTCCAGCCAGAACACCCTTGAGATGAGGGGACGGTTTATAGATTGCCGAATGTTCGACCTCCCAGAATAACCCTATCAACATTGGTGCAATCTGAAGCTCAGCGCGGAGGGCAGCGTTTCGAGAGCAGTAGCCGTAATACTTGAATGCTAATGGCTCTACTTCCAAGTCATTCGGCCTGACACGAACCGGATCCGGAGTCCACAGAGCAAATTGCGAGTGCCGACGCAGAAGATCGTCAGCCTCTAGCCAACGACTGCGTGGAAAGGCTAAAACACGAACACCAGCAAAATCATTGAGGCCCTTAAGCGAATATTTGTCGCCCCGGTCCGGGTCGAAGACTGCTCCCTCTTGACGCCTCCGCAGCGCGCCCAACGCACTCTCGCAATCCTTAATCCGCGAATTAACCGTAAGCTTTTCATGCTTCTCGAGCTTGTTCAATAGCGGCAACAGGCAATGTCGAACTTCGGCTTCTAGCTCTTCTGAAATCCGCAGGGCATCGGGTAGAAGGGAGAAGTATTCCTCGCGGAGTCGATCCTCCACGGTTCGTTCGGTCATCGTGTAATGCTGCGGAGGAATTCCCGTTTTACGCCTTCGGACGGCGCCAAGTTGAAATAAAACTTCCATTCGCCGGGCGGTGTAGGCTCATTAATACGATTCTTGAGCTCGGCTTCGCTGTGGTCTTGGACGAACTCAATGCTAAAAACCTTACGTGCATCACGGTTTATGTAGCTGAGCCTGTCAAAGCTGTAGGCATAGCCGGCATCCTCAAGAATTTGCTTCTTACCTCCCACTGTCAGCATACCGAGGGCCTCTAGCTGCATTGTATCCGACTATGATGCAGCACCACTCAAGACTCTTTATCCTCATCCGCAATCCCAATTTTCGACAGCCGATAACGTAGCGCGTTTCTCGAGAGCCCCAGCAAACGCGCGGCTCGACTTTTATTTCCATTGGCGCGACGCAAGGCTTCCTGAATCATTTCGTCCTCCCAATGTTCCAGCGTCATGCCTTCGGGAAGAAATCCGGTAGCGCCGTTGGCGGCCTTGGCGGGGCGTACATCCAGATGAATATCTGCTGGCTCGAGCACAGTTCCGTTCGCCAGCGCGCAGGCGCGCTCGATGACGTTCTGCAACTCGCGGACATTCCCAGGCCAGCGATGATTCACCAGAATCCGCATCGCTTCGGGCGAAATGCCCTTCACCGGCTTGCCGGAATCGCCGGCAAATCGCGCGATAAAAAGATTCACCAGGTCCGGAATATCTTCCTTGCGTTCGCGCAGCGGAGCAATATCGATCGGGACGACATTCAATCGATAGTAAAGATCTTCGCGGAACGTTCCCTGCTCGAGCGCTTCGCGCAGATCTCGGTTGGTGGCCGCAATCAACCGCACGTCCACCTTTATTGTTCGTGTGCCCCCCAGTCGCTCGAACTCGCGCTCCTGCAGCACGCGCAGCAACTTCACTTGAATCGCCGGCGAAACGTCGCCCATTTCGTCGAGAAACAAGGTTCCTTTATCAGCCAACTCGAACTTGCCGGGTTTGCTCGTCGCGGCTCCGGTGAACGCGCCCTTTTCGTAGCCGAACAATTCGCTCTCCAAAAGATTCTCGGGAATCGCGGTGCTGTTGATCTTGATGAAAGGCCCGGCAGACCGCCGCGATTTCTCGTGAATCGCGCGCGCGACAAGGTCCTTGCCAACGCCGCTTTCTCCGCCGAGCAGGACCGTCGAATTCGTCGGCGCCACGCGCTCAACGGTGGCCAGCACCTCCTGCATCTTCGCGCTGCGCGCCACCATGTTGGGATGCGCATAACGCTGGCCCAGCGCCTCGCGCAGAGTCCGGTTCTCTTCCCGCAGATCGCGAACGTCAAGTTCCTTACGGATCACCATGCGCATCTCATTCAACGAAAACGGCTTCAGCACATAGTCACTCGCGCCCGCCTTCATGGCTTCGACCGCGGTCTCGACGGTGCCAAAGGCTGTCATCACCACCACTGGTAATGCCGCATTTTGCCGTTTGATGGCCTGCAGGAATTCGAGGCCGTTCATGCCCGGCAGCTTGAGATCGGTCACGACGAGGTCCACCGGATTCTCATGCAGAAGCTTTAATCCAGCCTCTGCCTCGCCCGCAGAAAGCGTAGTGAAGCCATCCTCCCCGAGATTCAACTCGAGCAGACGGCGCATCTTGGCCTCGTCTTCGACAATTAAAATTATTGGCATTTTCGCGGGCACGGCTATTGCTTTTTCAATTTTTCCAGGAACTAAACGCTAGCTCCGCGGTCTCTACTCTCTAAGATGCATCGACTTCTTCCTTCGCAGGAAAAAAGATCACAAAGCCTGTTCCGCTCGTCCCATCTTTTCCGCTCTCAACGCGAATCGTTCCATGATGTCCATCAATAATTCTTGAGACGATCGAAAGCCCCAGCCCGACTCCAGTTTTTTTTGTCGTTACGAATGGATTGAAAATCTGCTCCCGGAGTTCGACCGGAATTCCAGGGCCTGTATCGTCAATCCGTACTTCCATCCCCTCCCGCTCTCCGGAATTTGTCTTGGTCGCTGTCACCCGTAAAGTTCCGCCACTTGTGCGCATGGCATCGTAAGCATTCTGAATCAGATTCACAAAGGCCTGCTCGCAGAGGCCCTCGTCCAACGGAATCAAGGGCAGGTTGTCCTGATAATGACGTTCTACCCGCACGAGCGTGTTTCTTTCAGCCAGCGAAACGTCGTTTAGCGCCCTCTCCAGGACTGTGGTGACTTTTTGCGGACTCAACTCAGCGTGCAAGGGCCGCGCAAAATCGAGAAACCGCGTCACCAACGCGCTTAGGCGGTTCGTCTCACTTGAAATGTAACCCGCAAGTTCGCTGGCCAGCGGATTTGATTCCCCGAGTTTCTGATGAAGCATTTCTGCCGACCCCTTGATCACGCCCAGCGGGTTGCGTATTTCATGCGCCAGGCCAGCGGACATTTGCCCGAGAGCCGCCAGCCGCTCGGAACGCTGTGCCTCCGCCTGCGCCTGCTCCAATCGTTTGTTCGTCTCCGCCAGGGTCTCCGCCAATTCCTGATAGCGTTTGATCTGGCGTCGATTCTCGACGACGAAGCGGTTGACCACCATCGCGGCCAGAAAAAAGAAAAGGATACGGATCGCGAGCAGGCCGTAACTCTCTGCCGTGATCTCATATTCTTGCAGTGCTGGATACAGGTATGAGCAGTAAGCCGCCGACGCCAGAGCCGTCCACAGCAACGTCCCCCAGGGACTGAAATATTCCGCAGCGGTGACGATAGGAACATAAAAAATCGGATAGTAGCTGCTATTGATTCCAACTTCGCCGGTGTGATCGATCAGCAGAGTCGCGAGGGCAATCTTAAGCAGAACAATGTAAGACGAGCCGCGCCGCGGAGCCCGCGCCAACAGCCAGCTTTCGCTGAACTGCACAACTCCAATCGCCAGCAGTGTGAGTTGTTTATGAACCTCACCGACTGGAGGCAGCGCAGCCAAGCCGGCTAGAAACAACAGCCAGAGAACATCCATCCAGTTCAGTACCGGCCGCTTCTGATCGCTCATAGGAAAAGATCATGGTAACAACAAGAAAAGAATCGCGCCGGGAGTAGCGTTTCACCGCTTCCCGGCGCGATTGTTGTTGTTTCAATTCATGGCTGATTGGACGATCGCGCGCTAGCCCTCACGTCACTTCGGCGGAGGGCTCGTATGACTCGTCGACACGGGACGGGAACTTTGCTGCTTCTGAGTCGTCGAAGCATCCTTCTGCTGGTGCCAGCTGCTGAACTTCTGCTCTTCTTCGCGTTGTTGCTGCTGGTTTCTCGGTTGCACTGGAGCGACCGGCTTGGCGAGTGGATGGGACCACTGCTGCGCTGGTTGCCGCTGCGAAGACTGTGCGCTGCGAGTTCCGGGCTGCTCGTTTGCATTTCTTTCCGGCTCGGGAGTTCCCTGCTCTTCCCACACTCGAGGCGCCGTCTTCGTCTGATTATTGCCGGCATTCGTCGGCCCGAACGAACGGAATCCATCAGCGTCCGGCGCTTGTGGCTGCCGCGTCCCGGGATTCGGGACCGGCCTCCCCGGCGCTTCCTGCCGGACCAGCGACTTAGACGTTGATGGCTGGTTTAAGTGTCCGCCAGCCTGCGCCTGCCTCAGCTCAAACGAGCCCAGCATTGGGGCCGGCGTCCTTAACGCGACGACTGGACGGCTGGTCACCGTTGCCGGCGGCCGGGTCGCCACCTGCCTGCCCACGCCAATCACGCTGCTGCGTGCCGGTTCAACCGCAACCGTATGCGACACCGGCGCGGCCGCAAGTTCTCTCGCTGGAACCGATACCACATTCCCGGCCACCGGGCGCGCATTCACAAACGTCTCGCATGAAACGACCGTCACACCACCACTCACATTGCGATTCGCATAAGTGAGGTTGTTCACGTTCGCAGTCCGGTTGATCACTACCGTGTTGTAAACGTTAGTAACGCGCGTGACAGTCACGTTGGTATTCGTAACGTTCACCCGATTCACGTAAGCGCGACTCACCCGGTAGCCGGGGACAAACACTTCTCCGGGAGCAAGCGGGAACCAGCCCACTCCGGCTCCGAACGAAAATGCGAAGTTAACTCTCGGCCCGCCGCCAACCCACGCCACCAGCGCTGGCGCGTAAATCGGGCGCACTACGCTCGGTCCCGGAACCCATAGCCACCCCGTCCCTGCATAGGCCCAGCGTCCATAGTGGAATGGCGCAAATCCCCAGGGCTCATTCTCTACCCACGTCCAGCCCCACGGCCCGACCCAAACCCAATGTCCAAAACGATAGGGCGCCCACCCCGCCACCAGCGCCCTCGGACGCCAGCAGGTTCCGTAGCCTGCCACGTAGCTCCAATCGCCATATTCATCGAGATCTTCGTATCCGGTCATCTCGCGCGAAACGTAATTCGCGGAATCGGAACCTTCTTCCGTCTGGTCGCGATTGAAGGCCCAAGTATCAAGTCCATCCTGTGCTGGAATCTGACCAAGGTCGTAGCTCAACTGATCGGCGCCGGTAAATGACGCACGCTGATTCGCCACAACTGTATAAGAAGATCCACCGCCCGTAACCTCGCCACGCCCGCGCCAGACCGTGACGTCGGTGCGTCCTCCGTCCGGGTCGACATCGATGCGGTAGTCTCCGGGCTGCGTGACAACGAATGCAACGTTGGGGGTATCGACCTCGTAGGAGTCTTCGTCGTCCACGTGCCGGACCTTCACGATCAGCGATCCTTGCGCGAGGCGAACTTGCGCCGCCCGGTCGCTAAGGTCAAGCAGAGTAATTCCAGTCTTCGGGCCAAGGCGCAGCGCGGTCGATCCAATGTGAAGCTCGGCGCGTGAATTGTCGTCAGCCCAAAGATTGTCGCCAGTCACCAAGGGACGGTTGATCTCAGCATCGACCCAATCGTTCTCGCCGCCGGGCTGAAATGAAACAGCCCCGTCAATAAAATTCAATCTCGCAACGCGGCTCGGCGGATCTTGCTCCGGCGCCTGCGCATCCTGCGGCGCTTGTGAATCTTGCGCGACCTGCGCATCTTGCGCGCTTAGTCTGAGCGGAGCCTGCAGCATGAATGCCAAGCCCGCAACGATCACGGCCCAGTTCCACCACTGCTTGCAGGTTTTCATAGTGTCTTTCCTCACGTGGATACGAAAGTCCTTCTGTAATCGTACCCATGTCTATGTAAACCCGATAGAGACTGCTTAGTTCCCTTGGTAACGAGGCGGGGGAGTGGTTACTTTCGGCCAGGTGGCCGTTTTTAGGCAGGGCGACGGCTTACCGTCGCGGCGACTAGCACCCCCACTCAGCTTCGCCCGGCTGGGAAAAATACTGGCGCGACTTTGCTCTTTCATTGGTCATCGATTCCAGTTCGAGCAGCGCCAGGCGTGCCGCCGCTACCATGCGGTTCTTCTCTTGTTGTGGAACTTCCTTCCACTCCGCACGCCCTTCGCTGCCTTTGCCCGAAGGTTCCGGCGTCAGTGCCTGGTGATAGTGATGGAAAAGTTGTGCCAACCGCTCCGACGCTACTTCGTTAATCCACATGGTGTTTCTCCTTATCTCGAACCAGCCTGTGGGCTGCATGTCAGCTTCATAACCATTGGACACTCGGCGGCAGAATATTCGGATAAGGACTTCGTAAAATGTTCGTAAAGACGCAAAGGCTGGTGAGAACGAGGTTACGAGCCCGGCTCGAAGCGGTACCCGACCCAGGGTTCCGTCACCAAATATTTCGGAGAGGACGGGTCGGCCTCAATTTTCTTGCGCAGTTGCCCCACGAAGACGCGCAGGTATTCCGGCTGCTCGGTGCTGTTGGGTCCCCAAATGGCGGCCAGCAGGGTCCGGTGCGTGACCACTTTGCCCGGACGGCGCGCCAGGTAGACCAGCAAGTCGAATTCTTTCGGCGTGAGATGAACTTCATTTCCGGCAACTTTCACCGAACGCGCGGAGAGGTCGATAGAAAAATCCCCGGCCGTAATCACGCTGGACTCTTCCTCTACTGCCGGACTGCGCCGCAATTGCGCGCGAATTCGCGCCAACAGTTCATTCATGCTGAAAGGCTTGGTCACATAATCGTCAGCACCTGCGTCCAGCGCCTCCACTTTTGAGCGATCCTGGCCTCGCACGGACAGCACAATAATGGGCACCTGCGACGTCAACCGAAGCTGGCGGCACAGTCCAACGCCATCCAGATTTGGCATCGCCAGGTCGGTCACCACTACGTGCGGCGTCCAATTCTTCATTAACTCGAGAGCCATTTCGCCATCGTTGGCCACGCGAATGTCATACCCCTGCGCCGAGAGCGTAGTGCGCAGCACCCGGGTGATTTGGGGTTCGTCATCCACCACCAGGATCCTCTTATGCTCGTTCATCGCCGCTCATCGCATTTCCTGGGTCACAATGTGCACGTCCACCGCGGGCGTATCTCGCAGAAATTTGTGAATCGTGGAAAGGTAGAAATATCGCTTCCAACCCTTCGTCGCCGATCTACCGAAAACTACCTGCGTAATGTGATGCTCGCGGACGAACTCCGCAACTTTTTCCGCCACCACCTTGCCTTCGGCCTTCACCACTTTCGCGCCCACGCTTTCCGCGAAGCGAATATTGTCGGCAAGCGTCCGCTGGTTCTCGTCGCTCTCGTCCGCACCGGTATCCACGTAAAGCACAAAGAAATCGCCATCCATCGCCTGCGCCATTCGCGCCCCGCGGGCTATTAAATATTGCGCCGCCGGATTTGAGCTGATGCAGACCGCAATCCGTTCCCGCACCTGCAACAGGTGACCATCCTCGGTCTTCAATTCAGAGAGCGTGCGATCCACTGCCTGCGTCACTTGCCGCAGTGCCAGTTCACGCAAGGCAACAAGATTCGTGTTTCGAAAGAAATTCGCCAGCGCGCGCTCGACTCGCTCCAGCGGATAAATATCTCCCCTCTTCATACGGGTCTGCAATGCTTGTGGCGTAAGATCCGCCATCACAATTTCACCAGCGCGCCGGATCACCCAATCCGGCACCGTCTCCCGCACCTGTACGCCAGTCAGTTGCCGAATGGTCGGCGCCAGACTTTCAATGTGCTGCACGTTTAAGGTGGAGACAACGTCGATCCCTGCATCCAGCAGTTCGAACACGTCTTCATAACGCTTGGCGTGTTTGCTGCCTTCAATATTGGTGTGCGCCAACTCGTCGACAAGAACGACATGCGGCTTGCGGGCGAGGATCGCATCGACGTCCATTTCTTCGAAGATGGTCGATTTGTATTCCAGCTTGCGGCGCGGAACTGTTTCCAGGCGTGAGGACAATTCCACGATCGGCTTGCGGCCGTGGGTTTCGACTACGCCGATCACCACTTCCTCACCACGGCTGGCGCGCCTTACACCTTCACTTAACATGGCGTAGGTCTTTCCTACGCCGGGGGCGTAGCCCAGAAACAATTTGAACACCGCCGGCCGCTGCGCCGTGTCCACTTCCGCCAACCATTGATCGGGACTCTTGGGCATCGCCGTTATTCTCCACGCTGAGGCGGGAATTGTCGAATCGTTCACTCAGAGGCACGGAGCCGCTGAGAAAAATCAGAAAACGAAATAAAAAGGGATGTCTCCGCATCCGTGGTGAAAGCCCCTCAATCAAGTTACAATCGCTGCCGTGAAAGTTCGGCCACAACACGTGATCCGCTACGCCGTTTGCATCATAGCTGCCGAACTGGTGGCACAAGTCTACCGGCGAGTTATCCACGTGAATCCCACCACGGTAGCGTTGACTTTCCTCTTAACAGTGTTGTTGGTCGCGGCCTACTGGGGATTTCGATTTTCCGTCTTTCTCGCCGTACTGGCCACGCTCGCTTTCAATTATTATTTTCTCCCACCCGTCGGAACATTTACCGTGGCGGACCCGCAGAACTGGGTGGCGCTCTTCGCCTTTCTGGTTACGGCGGGCATCGCCAGCGAACTTGCGGATCGCGCACGCCGCCAGACCGCCGATGCCGTCCAACGCCGCCGCGATGTCGAACGGCTCTATAGTTTCAGCCAGCGCCTGCTCGCCACCGACAACGTCGCTGAACTGTTGAATGCAATTCCGCTCTATGTGTGCGAGGGATTCGGAGGCAAGGCTGCCGCCGTTTACCTGCTCAGTTCTCAGCAGGTCTATCGCACCGATCCAAAAGCTACATGGCTTGCCCTGCAGGATCTGCAAATGGTGAGTTCGCGGGGCGAGCCGGTCATCGACGCGCAGCGTGGGATTTCTCTTTCTCCTTTACACTTGGGCACTCGGACGACTGGCGCTGTAGGCATCGCTGGCGCAGCTCTTTCCCGTGCGACTCTCGAAGCTTTGGGCAGCATGATCGCGATCGCTGTCGAGCGTGCCAGAGCCATCGAGAAGCTCTCGCAGACCGAGGCCGCTCACCAGAGCGAAAATCTTCGCGCCGTTTTGCTCGATTCTGTGACGCATGAATTGCGCACTCCGCTGACCGGGATCAAGGCAGCCGTGACCGGTTTGCTCTCGGACTACAACCTCGGCGAGACCGAACGTCGCGAGTTGCTGACTGTCATCAATGAAGAGACCGATCGCCTCGACCGCTTAGTTGGGGAAGCCACGGAGATGGCGCAGCTCGATGCCCATAAGGTCGAACTCCACATGGCTCCCGTGGATATCTCCACCGTGATCGAGCTGGCAGTGGAACAATCCAGAACGATTCTCGCCGATCATCCCCTGGAGCTGAGAGTGCCCGCATCGCTATCTAAGATTCGTGTGGATTCCGAACGCATTGCGGAAGTACTGAAGCAGTTGCTGGAGAATGCTGCAAAATACTCTCCACCCAACTCCCCCATCACGATTACTGCCGAGCAAAAGGGAGAGCGCGTCATCACCAGCGTAGCCGATCAGGGATACGGGATCGACGACTTCGAGCAGTCGCTGGTCTTCGACAAGTTTTACCGCGGCCGCGACCAGCGCTATAGCGCGCAAGGCACCGGCATGGGCCTGGCAATTGCCAAAGCTCTGGTCGAAGCCCACAACGGATCAGTCAGCGTCACCAGCCAGCTCGGCCGAGGCTCAGTGTTTTCCTTCGATCTGCCCGTCGCATGAACGGTCGGGTCAGTTCTTCAGCTTTGGCCTTTCGCAAGTGTCCACAATTTTCGTGGGATCGATGGCGTCATTATCTATCTGTTCTTCCAGGATCTTTCCATCCTTCCCAATCAGAAAATTCACCCGGCGCGCGGCTTTGTATTTGTCCAGGTAGATTCCGTATTTGTGGGTAATTTCACCGCCCCAGTCGCTTAGCAGGGGGAACGTGACGGCAATCTTGTCGGCGAAGGCTTTGTTGGCAAAGGCACTATCCATGCTCACACCCAGCACCTGGGTGTCTGTGGCGTCCAGCCTCTTGAGATCATGCTGAAGCGCCTGCATCTGCTTGGTTCAACCACCGGTGAAGGCGAAAATAAAGAATGCCAATACGACATTCTTCTTTCCGCGATATTCGCTCAGCGAAACCTTCTTCAAATCGTTACCGTCAAAATAGTTCAGCGTGAAGTCTGGCGCCATTTCCCCAACCTTGGGCATGGCGGATGCCGCAGCGTCAGGCGGCGCGCTTGCGACCGCAATCGGAGCAGCCGTTGCAAACGTCAACCCGCCCACCACGAGCCACCCTGCCAACCTCCTCATGAGTCTTTTCTGCATCATGATCCCTCCTAGGTCGCATCATAACTCACCCTCTGTAAAAAATTGTCGCTTCCGGTCGGCGCAACCTATAACTGACTTATTCTGGTACTTGAACATTCGCATTGCCGAAAGTCACTCGAACCAGTAAATTCATTTTTCGGACTCCCATTCACGTCCAAACGAGCCTTCGATGAGCATTGCCACGCTGAACGACATTTTCTTCGCCGCTGCGGAACACAATCTCGACCGCGCCATGCTCTACCGCGAATCGGGCAAGTGGGTGCCCATCTCGTCGTCGGAGATCGCCCGTAGAGTCGCCGGAACTGCCCAAGGGTTACAGGAGTTAGGCGTCCACAAAGGTGATCGCGTAGCGATTCTCAGCGAGAATCGCCCCGAGTGGACGATTGCCGATTTCGCGATTCTCCTGCTCGGCGCTGTCACTGTTCCCGTTTACGCCACCTTAACCCCCGAACAAACCGCTTATACTCTTCGTGATTCCGGTGCTACCGTGGTCTTTGTTTCGACCGAACTTCAGCTGCGCAAAGTGCAGGCCATTCTTCCCCAGACGCAAATTCAGAAAATTGTAATTATGGATCGCATCCAGATCGCTGGCGATATCGCTGCAACCTGCCTGTCCATGGATCAATTAACCACGCAAGGCTCAGCCGCTCTCGACTCTCAGACCGAATCTTTCGCTCGCTCCATTCAATCCGACGACCTGGCCACCATCATCTACACCTCCGGCACGACGGGAGTTTCCAAGGGAGCGATGTTGACCCACGGCAACATGGCTTCTAACATTCTGTGCTCGCTGCTTGGCTTTGGCATTCAACCCGGCGATAGCAGCGTTTCTTTTCTTCCTTTATCGCACGTCACCGCTCGCCACGTAGATTTGACCATGCTCTACCACGGCGTGACCCTCGCCTATTGCCCTTTTATGGAGCATCTTCCCCAGACTCTTTTGGAAGTGCGGCCCACAATCTGCGTCTCTGTGCCCAGGGTCTACGAAAAGATCTATGCCAAGACTGAGATGAGCACCCGCGCTTTCCCGAAGCATGCAATTTACCGGTGGGCTCTGTCCGTCGGACGCGCCAACAAACCGGCAATTCTGGCGGGAAAAACTCCTACTTCCGCGACCTGGAAGCTCGCCAACAAACTTATATTTTCGAAACTTCGCGAAGGCCTTGGAGGCCGCGTTCGTATTTTTATTTCCGGTGGAGCGCCTTTAGGCCGCGAGCTCGCGGAGTGGTTCGCCACGGTCGGCATTCGCATTCACGAAGGCTACGGGCTTACCGAAACTTCTCCGGTAATCGCGGTGAACACTCCGGTGAATCATCGCATCGGCACGGTCGGCAAAATTCTTCCCAACCTCGAAGTGCGCATTGCCGAAGATGGCGAAATTCTGGTGCGCGGTCCCTCCGTGTTCACGGGATATTGGAATCGTGCAGACGAAACCGAGAACGCCTTTCTCGGCGGCTGGTTCAAAACCGGCGACATCGGAAACGTCGATGCCGATGGATTTCTCTCGGTTACAGACCGGAAGAAGGAACTGATCAAAACCTCCGGTGGAAAGTTCATCGCTCCGCAGCCCATTGAAAATTCTCTTAAGCTCAATCCTTTCGTCGCAACTTCGGCCATCATCGGCGACCGGCGCAAGTTTGCCTTCGCCATCGTCTCTCCGAATTTCGCGCTGCTCGAAGGCTGGGCGCGCACGAACGACGTGGCTTTCGCGTCCCGAGCTGAATTAATCGCGAGCCCGAAGGTACAGGCGCTCTATGAAGGAATTATTGAAGAGGTAAACCGGAATCTCGCCCGCTTCGAAAAACTGAAACGAGTCCTGCTCGTTGCCGATGAATTCACCGCCGAAAACGGCGCGCTAACTCCAACCATGAAACTGCGCCGCCGCGTTATCGAAGACCGCTATCGCAAACAGATCGACGAGCTTTATGCTCAGGCGGAAGGCACTCCTGTGGCTTAGCGAACGCTCGCTCGTATACTCAAGCCTGTGGTTTACTAGATAGGGTCGATCGCGGCGTAATTTGCCGAGGATGACATTACCGCCCCCGCCAGCTGCCGATTCGACCGAACTATGTCAACGTCATTGCGGAAATCAAGTCGCAAACCAAAATCGAAAACTGTGATCAAGAGGGTCTCGGCGTCCAGAATTATCGGGGAGGGCGAACTCGCCGATCTGATCCGGCAATTCGATTGGAGAAAAACTCCGCTTGGTCCGGTGGAAGCTTGGTCCGACGCGCTGGTCACGACGGTTAATCTGCTGCTTGCATCTCGTCATCCCATGTTTCTGTGGTGGAGCCCGGATCTTATCCAGTTCTATAACGACGGTTACCGGCCCAGCATTCGTGCCGATAAACATCCCGCGGCGGTTGGTCAGCACGGAATCGAATGCTGGCCTGAAATATGGCCCATCATCGGGCCGCAAATCGATGCGGTGATGAGCCGAGGTGAATCCACCTGGAATACGAATCAGCTGGTTCCCATCAATCGAAATGGAAAATTGGAAGAAGTCTACTGGACCTACAGCTATAGTCCGGTTCGAGATAAAGACGGCGCGGTCCAGGGAACGCTTGTGGTATGCAGTGAGACAACAGAACAGGTTCTCAGCGAACGGCGGCTCCGTAGTCTGCTGGCCATCAACGTGGATTCCACGCTACAAAGCCAGCTTTCAGAAGAACAATCCGTGCTTCCCATTGCGGAAAGTCTTGTAAAGAATCTAGAAGACAATCCGTCCGACATTCCTTTCGCTGCGCTTTATCTCTTGCCGCAAGGCGAGATTGTCCAGGCCACTCTTACCGAGTCGACGCGCCCGATATCCGATCCTGCGAAGTGGCCGCTTCTGGCTGTGGCAAGGGCTCAGACTCCATTGCTGTTGAAAGATCTTGGTGAGCGATTCGGGGAGTTACGCAGCGAGCCTTGGCCCGAACCCATTTCACTCGCATACCTGATTCCCCTTCGAATTTCCGGATCGATTAATGCCGTTCTGGTTTTAGGCATCAGTCCTTGTTTGCCATTCGATGACAGGTATCAGACTTATTTTTAGCTTGTAGCACACCGCATCGAGAGCCTGCTGCGAAGCGAGAGCCATGCACTGGAGCTCGCCCGGGCCGCGAAGCGATTCAGCAGCCTGGCACAAGCAGATCCTTTCGGCATGGTCATCGGCGATCTGAACGGGAAATTGAAATATGTGAACCCCGCTTTTCTCAGGACTCTCGGTTATTCCGAAGCTGAAGTGGATTCCGGAAAAGTGCGCTGGGACAATCTGACTCCGCCAGAATATGCTGCCGCCGATGCTCGTGCGGTCGAACAGCTTCGTACTTCAGGGCGTTGCGATGTTTATGAAAAGGCTTATATCGCAAAGGATGGTCGCAGAATTCCTATCCTCGTGGGTGCATCGATCATCGAGAGTTCGGAAGACGATCTCGAAGTCGCAGCCTACCTCACCGATCTCACGCCGTTAAGAACTGCTCAAGAAGAGTTGCGCAAGGCCAATGAAAATCTAGAGAAGAAAGTAGCGGAGCGCACAGCTGAACTTGAATCCGAGGTACTTGATCGCAAACGCGCGGAGCTGAGCCTGCGTGAACTCACCGGCCGGCTGCTGCGCACCCAGGACGAAGAACGCAGGCATATGGCTCGCGAACTTCACGATCATGCTGGACAAACACTGATCGCGCTGGGATTGAATCTTTTCGAACTGCAGAACGCAGCCAAGGAAAAGGATTCAAGTATATTGTAAATCTTGCGGCTCAGGGCCAGCAGCTTTCAGATGAGCTGTCGAGGGAGATCCGCACGCTTTCTTATCTGCTGCATCCACCGTTATTGGACGAAGCCGGCCTAACCTCCGCTCTGAGCTGGTATGTGGACGGCTTCGCACAGCGAAGCAAAATCCAGGTCGATCTGGAATTGCCGCAAAAATTAGGTCGACTTCCCAGAGAGTTGGAGCTTGTAATCTTTCGCGTCGTGCAGGAGAGCCTGACGAACGTCCATCGCCATTCCGGCAGCTCATCCGCGAGAATTCATCTCGTCCGCACCGAGAGTTTTGTGCAATTTGAAATCAGCGATCGCGGCAAAGGAATTCCTCCGGAGAAACAACGTCGAATGAGCACGGCGAAAGCCGGCGTCGGAGTGCGCGGTATGGATGAGAGGGTTCGGCAGTTCGAGGGCACTCTTCAGATTGTCTCGAACAGCGAAGGAACGAAGGTTGTCGTGACGCTCCCTCTGAAATCGGTGACCTCGGATCAATGACCTCGGATGGAATTCCCTAGGTCAAGTAATGTAACTTCCGCAAGCGCAATTTCAACGGTTCGCAAAATAGTCACGCCAGCTCTTGATTGTGTCCATCGGCCGTTCTTTCGTTACAATACTCGCATGAACGACCCACTCGTGATTGCCGGACGCTCCTTCCGCTCCCGCCTGATCGTCGGCACGGGAAAATACAAATCCTTCCAGGAAACCGCGCGCGCCCTCGAAGCCAGCGGAGCCGACATGGTCACGGTGGCTGTCCGCCGCGTGAACCTTGATCGCAGCAAGGAATCTCTGCTCGATTACATCGACTCCAAGAAATATTTTCTGCTGCCCAACACTGCCGGCTGCTACACCGCAGATGAAGCCATCCGCGCGGCGCGTCTTGGGCGTGAGGTCGGCCTCTCCGACTGGGTCAAGCTCGAGGTGATTGGCGATCAGGCGACGCTTTACCCCGATGTGCAAGCTACCCTCGAAGCCACACGGGTGTTGGTGAGCGAAGGCTTCACCGTTCTACCCTACACTTCCGATGACATCGTTTTCGCTAAGAGATTGATCGATGCGGGAGCCGCAGCCGTGATGCCGCTGGGCGCCCCCATCGGCAGCGGCATGGGCATTCAGAATCAGGCCCATATTCGCATCCTACGCGAGATGATCACCGGCGTGCCTCTTATTGTGGACGCAGGCGTAGGCACCGCCTCGGACGCTGCTATCGCGATGGAACTTGGAGCAGACGCCGTGCTTATGAATACCGGCATCGCGAATGCGCAAGATCCGGTTCTGATGGCGGAAGCCATGCACCATGGAGTGCTGGCCGGACGCCAAGCCTATCTCGCGGGCCGCATGCCGAAGAAGCTCTACGCAACGGCCAGTTCCCCGCTCGAAGGTGTAGTCCGCTAATATTGCTGTCATTACGACCGAAGTAACCACTTCCCGTTAGGGAAGAGCTTGCGAAGAGGAGGAATCTGCTGTCCTCGTACCTTTCCCGAGTGGGATTCAGCCCAATAACAAGAGGGCGGCCGCAGCCGCCCTCAGACACAGTCAAATCAATCAGAGCATCTTCGCGCTTTCCACGTGAATGCTGTCGTCCATCACATGTCCAGTCGCTGCAATGTGGTGTCCCTCATGCCCCTTGAGCGCGTCCGGGTTATCCACCATCAGGATCTTTTGATCTTTATCGGTCACGATCACCATCTTCGCGCCTGCGGCCAGGCACTTTTTGGTGCATGCCTCTGCTTTATCGTTGGCACCCTTGGCGCCGCACTTATCGTCAGCTACCCAGCCGTTGACGGTTGAGCTCTTCCCCATATCGTCAAACGCCATCGCCGTCAGGGCGAATACAAAACAAATCGCAAGACAAAGTACCAGCACTTTTCTCATGACAGTTTTCCTCCTTAGTGTTTAGCCTTCTTCATTTGGATTTCTCAGCACGGCCCCAAGCCGCAGGTTATGGCAGGAGTCCTAGTCGCACGTCGCCGGCAGCTCGAAAGCCACCGATTTATGAATTAACGCCCGAACTATACCACAGGGATCGCTGCTGGATGTCAAAGACGGGTTCCGTTTCGGGATTCGGAACAGAACCAACTCTCACTTTTTCGCCGATTGACTGGCCGGGACCGGCTCTGGCGGTGCGGGCGGGACGTACACGTACTCGCCGGGACGCGCGTAATGCAGTTGCTCGCGAGCTTCTTTCTCGATGAATTTTTGGTCGGTCTTCAATCCTTGAATCCGCTGGGTGTAGAGATCGTTTTCCTTCTGCTGCTGCGCGATCCTATTCTTCAGCGACTGATACTCCATCCGTTTCTGCTTGTAGACCATCATGCCATTGGCACCGAACATCGCATGCACGAAGAGCAACCCAGCCAGCACCCCCACCGTGACGGTCGCAATGCGCCGCCGCAGGCCATAGATCCGCCGGCCCAGCGGACGCACAATTTCGACCCAGGAAGCGGCCATCGCCTCGGCCTGTGGAACGCCTTCCGCCACAGCTCGCATGCCGGCTCGCGCCGTTGGAAATTGCCGGATGTTTGCCAAATCCTTTGCCCGAAAATCCATTGCCTGCCGACCCTCGCTGATCAAGCCCCAGCTACCCAGTGAACGTCTCCTTGCTCCAAGCGTCAAGCGAAAGTTGACGGGAGTCCAGATCAGGAACCAACTTGGTTATAAGGCGATTGGTCCTTTTCGCAGGAGCACAATCCCGGCCTAAAATGCTACGCTTTTATGTGTTCGTTCCATGGCTGGAAGCCGACCCAGGGAGCCGATTTCATATGACGGACAAACGCATCGTTCTAACCACCGCTGGCTCGGAAGAAGAAGCTCGCAAGATCGCAACCCGGCTGGTGGAGAGACGTCTGGCTGCCTGCGTGAATATTCTCCCGCAGATGACATCGATTTATAGCTGGCAAGGCAAAGTCGAAGAATCGAGCGAGTATCTCTTAGTGATTAAGACGATTGCCGCGGCCTTCGCCGAGGTGAGCCACGTAATCAAGGAACTGCACTCCTACGAACTCCCGGAATGCATCTGTTTGGCGATTGAAGATGGATCTGAACCCTATCTTGAATGGATTGCTGAATCTGTGTCCGCGGAGATTTTTCGCAGTGACCGGTGGGAGGAGTTGTGAGTCGAACCCTCGCATGGAAATCTTGTTGATGGCAGGTCCGCTAGCTATCTGAAGTGGGTTGGAAAATCGGTTCCTAGTATCAGCACCAAGGAACAGTCAAAGTCGTCACTCCTTCGGCCACTCGTACGAAAAAAGCGTTCCAGCTTCTTCGGGAGTGATCTTCACGTTGAGCATCGCCGCCGCCTGAGCGAGAACGGGATCGCGGCCTTTCGCGAGATCAGACGCCGTCGGCAAAACCATCGTGTCGGGACTCACACCTCTGCGTTCAAGGCTATGACCATCTTTCATCTTCATGTCGGCTTCAGTAATTGAGGCGCCGTAAAAGATGACAGGGCCAACCCCAGCTTTGTAATCGTAGTGCCGAGCTCTCATCACCCTGCCCGAAGTGCGGTCGCCGATCACCTGCCCTCGCTTTTCGAGCTGAACGACTCTGGCCAGCAACTCAGACGCGGAACTCGATTGGCTGTCGACCAAGACAATCAGTTTGCCGGTAAATCCGTCACGCCGGGACTTGGCCTCGAGCGGAATGATGAAGCCGCGGCCTACACGGTCGCCGATCTTGACATCTGAGTCGAAGATCCCGCCCAGCAGAGCCTGAAGTGTATCCTCAGCCCCTCCGTGATTTGCGCGAAGGTCCAGCAACACGCCATTGTGCTTGCGCATTCTCGCGATCATCGAATCCACTTCGGAGGGCGTGAGGGCGAAAACTGCTAACTTTACAATCAGGAGATCGTCCCCTCTTTCAATAAAACGGGGATGCCGAAATTGCTCTCCATTGTCTTTCTGGCGCATCCTTTCGTATAAATCTGGTCCCAGTATGCCGCTGGCCCCTTGATCTCTCACATGAGGCAGTTCGCGGATCTTTGCAGATACGGCAACTTGTCGATCAGTGCCATCCGGAGCGCGGAGGTTCATCCTGAGTTCCTGCTGCGGCCACAATACTGTAAGAATGTAAGAGAGTTTTGCAAAGTTGTCGCGAGTGGGAACTATGTCGACGACCTTTGTTATCTCGTCGCCGGGCCTCACCTTATTTTCCGCGTTGGCGCCAGGACGAACGCGGATGACGTAGCAGCGATCTCCGATCATCTGCATCTCGAAGCCATAGTCGTACGCGTAAGTTCTCCCCGGTGGCTGGAAAAAAGTATGGGAATCGTGTAGACCATCCAGAACCGCGGCGACGTCGGCGATCGCCATGCTCATCGAATCCGCTTTATCGATGGCGTCTTTCGTCTCGCGGACCTTGGCGTCCCAATCAACGCCATGGAAGGTTGGATCGTAGTAGTGCTTCTTAACATCGGATGCCACATCTCGGAGCATGCCTTGGGCTTGCTCGCGTTCGAATGAGCCGAACTTCTGCGACCAAGAGAGTTGCGGCAGGCAGCACGCAAGAAAGGCAGATACACAGCAGGACAAGACCCGCTTCAATCTCACTTGACCTCCAGCCGAACCCAGCCCCGCACTGGATAAGGAATCTCAATCCTTACATGGTCGCAAGTGCCTGGTCCAAGTCATTCAAGATATCCCGAACGTCTTCGATGCCCGCTGAGATTCGCACCATGCCATCGGTAATGCCGATCGCCTTGCGTCCCTTTTCGCCGAGGGCTGCGTGCGTCATCGTCGCTGGGTGGGAGATCAGCGTCTCGACTCCTCCCAGCGACTCGCCCAAAGAACATACACGCAATTTCTTCAGCATGCGGTTTGCGTTCTTCAGAGACCCTGTCTCAAATGTGATCATCGCCCCGAATCCGCTCATCTGCCGTTTCGCCAGCTCGTGCTGCGGATGATCGGGCAGCCCGGGATAAAACACCTTGCTGATCTTCTTGTGCTTCGTCAGGAATTCTGCGATCACGCGTCCGTTGCGGTCGTGGATTTCCATCCGAGCGGCCAGCGTTTTCACTCCGCGCAAAACCAGCCAGCATTCGAACGGAGAAAGAATCGCGCCCACTGCCTTTTGCAGAAAGGCCAACTTTTCGGCTTGGTCCGGCCGGCTGCACACCACTACCCCGCCAAGCCCGTCGCTGTGTCCGTTCAGAAATTTCGTGGTTGAGTGCACCACCATATCTGCGCCGAGTGCCAGAGGCTGCTGAAAGTAGGGAGACATGAATGTGTTATCGACCACCAGTTCAGCATTCTTGCGCCGGCAAATCTTGCTGATCACATCCAGATCGCTCAAGCTCATCAGCGGGTTGGTCGGCGTTTCCACAAAAACCATGCGCGTGTTCTTGCGCACCGCGCGCTCTACGTTCTCCGCGTCTGACGTATCCACATAGGTGAACTGCAGCCCAAAATTCGTCATCACCTGATTGAACAACCGCGGCGTCCCACCGTAAAGGTCGTTGCCGCACACTACGTGATCGCCGGATTTCAGCATGGTGACAATCGCGCTGATCGCCGCCATTCCGCTGCCAAAAACCGGCGCCGCTACTCCGCCTTCGAGCGATGCCAGGTTCTGTTCCAGCCGGTCTCGCGTAGGGTTCGATACTCGCGAATACTCGTAACCCTTGTTGTCGCCGATGCCTTGCTGCACATATGTGGAAGTTTGATAGATAGGAACAGTGACCGCGCCGGTCAGAGGATCCGGTTCCTGTCCATCGTGAATGGCGCGAGTTGCAAAACCATGCTGCTTATTTTTTTTCATGAGCCTGATAAACGTACCGCCTAAACTCCGCCTTCAAAAATCTTCTTCGACAAATACCGCTCCGCCGAATCCGGGATGATGGTCCCCACTCGCTTCCCTGACCCCAACCGCCGCGCCACCGCCAGAGCCGCAAATACCACAGCTCCGCCACTCGATCCCGCGAGCACACCTTCGCGTCCCGCTAGCTGCTTCACCATTTCAAAAGCGTCGTCGTCCGTGACCGCAATTACTTCGTCGCAGACCGCAGGATCAAACGTCTCGGGAACAAAATTGTTTCCAATCCCTTCCACTTTATGCGGACCGGGTGCGCCGCCGCCCAGGACCGACCCCTGGGTTGTCACTGCGAACGTCTGCACTGCCGGTACATGCTGCTTCATGTAGCGCGCGACCCCGCTAAAAGTTCCACACGTGCCACAACCGAGGACCACTGCATCCACCTTCTCGTCCATCTGCTCGAACATCTCCACTGCGGTAGTTTCATAGTGATAATCGGGATTCGCCATATTTTCGAATTGCCCGGCCATAAATGCATTTCGGTCACCGGCCACCAACGCTTTCGCGCGCCGGATCGCTCCCTGCATTCCCTCGTCGTCGGGTGTGCGCTCGACATCGGCTCCCAGGGCCCGCATGATGATTACTTTTTCCTGCGAGAAATTCTCTGGCACAAACAGCTTCACTTTATATCCGCGATTTACTCCGATCAGGGCCAGCCCGATCCCGGTATTTCCGGCGGTCGCCTCCACAATCGTTCCGCCGGGAGCGAGTTTGCCTTCCTGCTCTGCCCTGCGAATAATCCCAATCGCGGCGCGGTCCTTCACGCTGCCGCCCGGATTCAGGTATTCCAGCTTGGCGAACACTTCCGCCGAACCAGATGGAACCAGACGCTTCAATTGCAACATTGGAGTCTCGCCGACAAGCGCAGTAATGTCGTCGGCGACGCGCAGATGAGACATTTCAGAATCCTTCAGGCGCACATTTCAGACTAAGGGCTCAGTTTGAAATCGTCAATTGCTCCAGCGTGGACCCAGCCGCCCAAAGCATTACTCTAGTCATCTTCCCGCGATTTCCCTTCCCCGTTGAAGTTTTCTCTAAGACTGACCCTGAGATTACGATTCCCCCCTTCGATGCACACCGCTGACTTATGGACATACCACCGCCTCCTGCATACAAACTGTACTAAGAAATTTCGATCACTTCCGAGGTTGCGGTTTTTTCCAGACCTCTACTTCGCACCCGACGCCACGGGCTGTGCACCGGCGTAATAGCCGCTTTTGGTTCTCACTTCCATCTTGCCGTGCGCCCTGGACTTCGCTTCTACGCGGATTGTCCGAAAACCGCCGCTCGATCTGGGATTCGACGGCTGGTAGCCAATCGTGTACTGATTCCGAATGTCATGGGCCACTTGCCGGCTGATCTCATCCACTTCGTCGAGTGTCTTCGGAAAAAAGGCCAGCCCACCCGTCCGTTGCGCAACGATCTCCAGCGCTCGCCGGGCACGCTTGGGATGCTCTTCGTTCCCCAGAATTCCAATCGCATACACCGACGGCCCATTTTCCTCTTGCAACTGCTTCACCGCCTGCTCCAAACTTTCCCTGCTGGCGTTGTCTTCCCCATCCGTTACCACGAACAGCACTTTTCTCTCCAGCCTGCCATTTTTCTTCAGGTGCTCGGCTGAGGCTACGACTGCTTCGTAGAGCGCCGTTCCGCCTTTCGCGTCAATCTTCTCCAGCGCCTCTTTCAACTTCAGCAAGTCGTTGGTGAAATCCTGGTCGAGATAATATTCGTCGTTAAAATTAACCACGAATATTTCGTCTTGGGGATTACTCGACCGCACCAGATTCAGCGCCGCCTGGTTTACTTTTGCGCGCTTTTCTCGCATCGACCCGGAATTGTCGATCACAATTCCCATGGCCACCGGGATGTCTTCATGGCGGAACGAAACAATCGTCTGCGGCTTGCCATCTTCTAAAACCGTGAAGGCACTCCGGTCGAGGTCCGTCACCATACGCTGCTTGCTGTCGATTACAGTCGCGTGCAACATGACTTCATCGACGTTCTTGCGAATGACGTACGTTCCATCATCTCTTTGAGGTGGAGGCTGCGGGGGCTGCTGTGGACTGGGGGATGGGGCAGGTTTCGACTGCGAGCTTTGCTGCAGAATTGCCAGAACTGGTGGTCTTTGCGCGGAAAAAGGCTGAGCCAGCACCGCGACAGTGGCCCCGGCCCGGATCACACACTTCAAAAGGAATATCGCAGCCCGACTACTCTTCGGGCGCGTAATATCCGGTCCTGGCATACACTCGCAGTGGCGGCAATCCTTTCGGCGGAAGTAATTTCACCTTGATCTTACGCCATTTGCCGTCCCGCACCACTTTGCTGGGACGATACCCCAGCACATACTGATTGCGCAGTTCGACGCCAATCTTGGTCGCCACATCCGCGAGATCGTTTGGATTCTCCACCGTGAACGCGCGCCCGCCGGTCAATTCCGCAATCTCCCCTAACAGCTCCGGCCCCAGGCGTTCTTCTTCCGTCGGAAAATAGCGGTCATAAATCCCAATGGCATAGACCATCACATCCGCTTCTTTCACTAAAGCCTTGATCTCGCTCTCGGTGTAGCGGCTGTGATTGTCGCCTCCATCCGAGATGATCAAGAGCGCTTTCTTCGCGTATTTGGCCTGCCTCATTTTGGTGACGCCCATGTAGATCGCGTCCAGCAACGCTGTGCGGCGGCGCGGGACCGCATAGATGAGCTTGCCCTGAATCTCTTCCACGGAGCTGGTGAAGTCACTCACCTCCTCGGGCTCGTCGGAGAAGGTAATCATGAAGAATTCATCTTGCGGATTAGCGGTCTTGAAAAACTCGCTCACCGCATCTTTGGCCCGATCCATTTTGCTGCTCATGCTGCCGCTGGAATCGAAAATCACCCCCAGTGAAACCGGCGCATCTTCGCTGGAGAAAGACTTGATGTCTTGCGGCGCACTGCCTTCAAAGAGCTGGAAGTTTTGTTTCTCCAGCCCGGTCACCAGGCGGTTCATCGGATCCGTAATCGTCACTGGTACCAGCACCAGATCAACGGCTACCTTTAGCGGACGCACATGCGTTTTGAGAGACGGGGAGACGACGTCTTCCTTTGAAACTTCGTTCGGATTATTATCCTTGGCTACTTCCCGCGGCGGTACGTGAACGTCGTTGACAGTGGTCTGCCCCAAGGCAGTGATCGGCGAACCGTACAACGCGGACAGCAGCAAGCACAGCAGAGCGTAGGGCGCTATCGCACCAAACCGCACGGGACAGGGCCGAACTTCGAGGAGCCTCAAATCCAGGGCCGGGGGGAGAGATGACCGGCATCCGTTCAGGAGGGCCATAAACACCTCTATTGGCCGCGATAGTATCATGCTTTCTCCCCGCTGCCGCTGCTTTTTTGTCAAATATTAGTGACAATCCGAAAAACGAACCGGCCATGCCGGATTGTTTCTTGCACCCGCCCTTAGAATCGAGCGCACGCCTAACCGATCACTCTCGCCGTCTTGCTACAATCAGAAGCTTCCATGGCAGACATTCAACCGTTTCGCGCTTTTCGCTACGATCCCAGCCGAGTCTCCCCACCCGACGTCGTAACCCAACCTTACGACAAGATTACGCCCGCGCTGCAGGATCGCTATTACGCGGCCAGCCCGCACAATCTTGTGCGTATTATTTTGGGCCGTCACCACGCGACGGACAATCCGGCGAATAATGTATATTCCCGCGCGGCGAGCCAATATCGCGATTGGCGCCAACAAGGCGTCTTGCGCCAGGATTCCCCACCCTCACTCTACGTCTATTCCCAGCGCTTTACGCTTCCGGGCGGAGTGAAAGGAAGTTCACCCCAGGAACTGGAGCGCCGCGGCTTCATCGCCCTCGGCCGCATCGAGGACTACTCCGCCGGAGTGGTTTTCCGTCACGAGCAAACCCTGGCCAAACCCAAGGCTGACCGCCTCGATCTACTTCGCGCCACCCGCGCCCATTTTGGCCAGATCTTTATGCTCTATGAAGATTCCGGCCAGGTCGAATCCCTGCTCACCACAAGCGCCGATCCTGCTATCGCTGTCACTGACGAATATGGCGTGCTGCACCGGGTGTGGCCGGTCTCCGATCCTGGCGTCGTCGCTTCCGTCCGCAGCGCGATGGCCGACAAGAAGCTCATCGTCGCCGATGGTCACCACCGTTACGAAACCGCACTCAACTATCGCAATGAATGCCGTGAGAACCAGCAACGTGCCGCCGACTCTTCGCGGCCGAATTCCGCGCCCAATGACTCGCCATACGAGTTCATGATGATGACCTTCGTTAACATGAACAGTCCAGCTGTGCTCATTCTGCCCACCCATCGCGTCGTGCATGGTTTGCCATCGTTCTCTGAAGAAGACTTTCGCACGGCGGCGCGATCCTTTTTCGACATCGACGAAATCCATTCCTCCCTCGACTCGGCCCACGCAACTGCAATCCTCCGCGAGGCCGGACGTGCCGGAAACGCGATCCTCGCCGTTACTGCCAACCGGGCCTTCTTGCTGCACCATCCCAATCCGAAAACCGCGGAGATATTCAACGGCCTTTCTCTCCGGCAGCAAGCTCTCGACGTGGTCCAGTTGCATAAATGCTTATTGGAAAACGTCTTGCACCTTTCTGAAGAATCCATCCGCAACCAGCAGAATCTTTCCTACATCCGCGACCCCGGCGAGGCCCTGTCGCTGGTTCGTGGTTCGAGCGGAAATCCGGCCAACATCGCCTTCTTGATGAACCCCTGCCCCATGACGCACCTGCGCAACGTCGCCTTCGCCGGCGAGGTCATGCCTCAGAAATCCACCGACTTCTACCCCAAACTGCTCAGCGGATTGACCATCTATGCTCTCGATTAGCGGCGCTTGGGCTCGGCGAAGCCCGACGATGTACCGTGTGAAAGTGGGACGTCGATGAACGCCGGCGGGGCGACAGATCGGAAGCAGAGTCTCAGTGTCCTCTGTGGCAAATGGTTTGCCGTCGGACTCTTGCTGCTCCTCGCGGTGCTTTTACTCTCCGCCGCCGCTCCCGAGAAGCATCTCTCCGTTTACTCCACTGCCGCAAACTACTCCCTGCCACTGGTCGAACGCGACGGCCGCGATTATGTCGGTCTGCTCGAACTGCTCGAACCTCTCGGTACAGTCAGCGCGAAATCCGAGCCTCCACGCTGGCGTCTGCACTACAACAATGTCCTCTCCGAGTTCGCCGTCGGAAGCACGCGCGCGCGCATCCAGGGACGTGATGCTATTCTTCCCACAAAATTTCTACTCGAAAACGGACGCGGCCTCGTCCCCGTCGCTTCGCTTGCTTCCATCCTGCCGCGCGTCCTCGGTGGTCCGGTCACCGTGCACGAAGAGTCCGGACGTCTTTTTGTCGGCAGCGTGGCCACTCACTTCACCGCCTCCGTCTCCCCCGACGACTCGTCGCGCCTGGTCTTTCACTTCACTTCGCCAGTCAATCCCACAGTCGCGACCGAGCCGGGAAAGGTCTATCTCACTTTCAACCGCGAACCGGTCACCTCACCAGCGTCCGAGACGCTAACTTTTGCCAGCAAAGCGATTCCCTCCGCCACTTATTCCGAGAACAACGGCGCGGCCAAAATCACCGTCAACAGCACGATCCCGTTACTCGCCAGCTTCAGCAATGACGGCCAGACGATTACGTTGGCACCGACAAAATCCCAACCTGCGTCATCGACTGCGGCTACCATCTCAGCCTCGACTCCACCGCCAGCCAATCCACCGGCGCAACTCCCCGCATCCAATCCATCGCTCCCCATTTCCCGCCGCTACTTCGCCATTGTGGACGCTAGTCACGGCGGCAACGACCGCGGAGAAGCCCTCAGCCCCTCGCTTGCCGAAAAAGACGTCACGCTCGCCTTCGCTCACTGGCTGCGGCAGGAACTCGATAGCCGGGGCCTCTCGACCCTCGTCCTGCGCGATTCTGACGTCAACCTTTCGCTCGATGACCGCGCCGCGGCCGCGAACACTGCGCATGCCGCCGTCTATATCGCCCTGCACGCCGCCTCCAGCGGCCACGGTGTGCGCCTCTATACCACGCTGCTTCCCTACTCCGTCGATTACGATAACGGCCCCTTCCGCGCCTGGACGACCGCCCAGCAGTCTTCAGTCCCGCTCAGTCAAGCAACCGTTGCCAGCGTGGCCACCGCGTTGAAAAAAGATGAAATCAATGTTCGCTCTCTGACTGCGCCTTTGCGACCGTTGAATAATGTCATCACCGCCGCCATTGCCGTCGAAATCGCGCCGCCCGCCTCCGACATCTCGGCGCTCGTCTCTCCCGCTTATCAACAACTTGTGACCAGCGCCGTCGCTGACGGAATCTCCGCAATCCGCTCGCAACTCGGAGCTGCGCCATGATCTCGCCCATGATTCCTCGTTCCCTCCTCATCACGGTTTCGGTCTTGCTCCTAGCAGTACTGGGAATGAGCTTTTACGCGTGGCATATGCGCGGACGCGCTGCGGCAGTTCCAGTCGTGGCCACGGATACTCGGCCGGTCGTGGCGCCCGTGGCAGGACCCACCGAGGCAGTGACGCTGTTCGTCGCCTATGACGATCTCGGCGTGCTGCGCGCGCAATCCGCTCGAATTCCAATGCCCAGCGTCCGTCAGCAGCGGGCTGAAGAACTGCTTCGCGCCCTGATCGCTCTTTACCTCGACAAATCGTCGCCACATCCGCTGCCACCCGGCGCCGATATTCGCGGCATCTACCTGGTCGACCCCGGCCTCGCCGTTGTCGACCTCAACGGCGCGTTTGCCGACGGGCACCGATCCGGCGTCCTTGCCGAGGAACTCACTGTAGCATCCTTCATCCAGACCCTCGCCGCCAATGTCCCTGGCATTCTCAGAGTAAAAATCCTGGTGGAGGGCAAAGAACGGGAGACTTTGGCGGGCCATGCAGACCTATCCAATTTCTTTGACGTCTCCGCCGTAAATCAGCTGACCTCACAACTCCAAGCAACGCAGTAGTGGCATAAATTCGGAAATTAATGAAAGCGAGGACAGCTCCCCCTTGGCGGGCTGAGGCAGGTTTCCATCTCTGAGGAACGAGCTCCAACCTTTCCGGCAGCTATTCCGCTGCAACGCTCGTTCCATGCTCCCGGCCCAACGCAGCCAAATGCAATCCAAAGATTAAGACAATCGAATCGAAACATTTCCCGAGCCGATTCCATTCCCAAATCGACGATCCGTCTCAAGACATTTGGCTCAAAAGAAGTAATGAGACCCGCTCGACAGGGCGATCGATTGCCGATGGGTTCGATGGCGGTGAAGCAATGTTTAAAATTCGTAATTCCTCAACCCCGCTAAACCACGGACTCTCAAAACAGGCAGCACTCGTGTTGTGCCTTCTAGCCCTTGTCCCAATCGGGGCGTCCGGCCAGAGCGCGCTGGAAGATGCACACATCGTGCCGCGCACACCGCGAATCGCCACGGTCGAGCCTGGGGCAACGGCATACGACGCGATCCGGCCTGCCATCCGGCAAAGCGCCGACCTGGTGCTGGTGCCAGTCTCCGTCACCGACCCGTTGGGGCGGCTGGTAACGGGTTTGCAGGAGGACAATTTTGAGGTCTTCGAAAACAAGAAACCACAGGAGATCCGGCATTTTTCCAGCGAAGACGCTCCCGTCTCGCTCGGCATCATCGTAGATGCCAGCGGCAGCATGAAAAACAAAATGGAACGAGTGCGTGAGGCGGTAAAGCAATTTTGCTACATCGCCAATCCCCAAGACGAATTTTTCATGATCACGTTTTCCGACACGCCCCATCTCGTGCACGACTTTACAGATTCTACTGACGACCTTGAAGGCAAATTACTTTTCGCCTCCGCAAAGGGGCGTACTGCTCTGCTCGACGCAATCTATATGGGGATCGAAAAGATGCGGGAAGCCAAGTACAGCAGAAAGGCGTTGCTGATCGTCTCCGACGGTGGAGACAATCACAGCCGTTACAGCGAAAACGAACTGAAATCAATCGTGAAAGAATCCGACGTAATGATTTACGCCATCGGAACCTTCGACCGCAACCTTCCTACAATCGAGGAAGTGCTGGGACCGGAATTATTATCCCATATCGCCGAGGTCACCGGCGGACGCGCTTTCGTCTTGGATAATCTGATCGAAATGCCAGATGTGGCTCGCAGAATTGGAGTCGAACTGCGAACTCAGTACATTCTCGGCTACCACCCCACCAACCCGCCGCACGACGGAAAATGGCGCAAGATCAGCGTGAAGCTCAGGCTTCCCAAGAAACTCACGTCCTTACAGGCGCGAGCCAAGCAGGGATATTACGCCAGCAATGAATAGCCGAAGAATTTACTAGAACGAACTAAGCTCGGCCAATCTGAGGCGTGACTTCAAGAACGCAAGGCGCGGCCATCTGGAACCATGAGGCCGCACCTCACATACGAGACTAGGCTCGCGCTCCAGCCAATGCCGGCTCTACGCCGTAGATCGAGTACCACGACGTAGCGGACTTCAGTTTGCTATTTACGTTATTGATATTCTTCACGCCTTCGGTCTCCAGCCACTTGCGGAAGGCTGCCGCACCCTGCTTGGCATAAATTGGAATCCCGTCTTTCCATGTGGCGCGCCCGCATAGCACGCCGTTAAACTTCACTCCCGATTCGCCCGCCAGTTCCAGCGTTTCGCTGAATTCCGCGTTGCTTACACCCGCCGAAAGATAAATGAACGGCTTGGTCGCCACGTTCGCCGCCTTGTGGAACAGGTCAATCGCCTCTTGTTTCGTATAGGCTTTCTGTCCGCCGAAACAGTTCACGCCTTCCACAAATTTCATGTTCACCGGGACTTCCACTTTGAGCACGTCAACTCCATAGCGGTCTTTGCTGAACTCCCGCATGCTCTCGGTGACAATCTGCGGCTTTTTCTTCGCATATTCCAATCCTTTTTCGTCGGCGCCCTCCTCGTAGCCCACAAACTCCAGAAAGTATGGGATGTCATTGGCGCGGCACTCGTCGCCAATGCGCTCCACCCACGCGTGTTTCTTGTCGTTCACGTCCTTGGGATCGTACGGCGAATAATAAAGCAGAATCTTGACGCAATCCGCGCCCGCTTCTTTCAGGCGGCGCGCCGACCAGTGATCGAGCAAATCTCCCAATCGTCCCGGACCAGTCTTGTCGTATCCGGTCTTTTCATAGGCCAGCAGCAGGCCGGCGTTTTTCGCGCGGCGCTTCGATGCCGGCAGTCCCCACTCGGGATCCAAAAGAATCGCGCTAGCATGCGGCGTCAAAACCTCTGTAACCAGCGTTTTGAACTCCTCCATCATGGCATCGCTGATTTCTCCGCCCTTCTCTTTGCCCAGTGATTTCTGGAGCGACCCGCGCTGATCCATTGCCGCCGCCGCGATGACGCCGTGTTCGTTCGATACTCTCTTGAGACCTGCAAGCTTTCCAGGGGTAAGCTTCATAGATTCCTCCAGGTAACAGACGTGAAGAGATGAGTGCTTGAAACAGTCAATTGTAAACCAATGCCGCAGGAACTAAAGACTAAGACCGCCTAGTGTTGTTGGTCCAGCGAAACGAAGGGACTAGCCGACCCAGTTTTGCACTTTCAATCCGCGCACCCGCCGAAATTCCTTTTCGTTGTTTGTGACCAGCGTTAGACCAGAAACCAGCGCGTGCGCTGCGATCCAAAGATCGTCGTTGCCGATCATCTGGCCCCTACTCTCAAGGTCGGCGCGGATGAAACCGTATGCCTCAGCCGCCTTTTCGGGCAACGGCAAGGCAGGCAGCATCTGGCCCAGTTCGCGCAATCGCTCTAACCCAGCCTCGCGCTGCGAGCTTTTCATCGCCCCATACTGAAGTTCGCCGTAGGCAATCACCGACACACCGGCTTCTCCTGGCTGAAGCCGGTCGAATCGCCGCACGACGGTCTCGGGACGCCGCTGGCGAAGGTAGATCACGATATTGGCGTCGAGCAGGTAGCGAGTTTCCATTTACAGTCCCTCTCGCTCCTGAGGGAGGTCTGTTTTTCGGTCGGGCAGCTCGATGTCGTCGGGGAGGGAGGCGATTATTTCGAGTGCCCGCCTCAGATTGCGTGGCTTTTCCCTCAAAACTACCTCGTCCCCTCGGCGAAAAATCTCGACTTCCTTCCCTTTGAAGCGGAACTCCTTCGGCAAGCGAAGCGCCTGACTGTTTCCTGAGCGGAAGACCTTGGCCGTAGTCATCGACTCCTCCTCTGTATATACGATCAGTATATACGGAAGTGAACGGTCATAAAAGAACAAGCCGCGGCGGGAGTGCTATCGTGGTATGACCACTTTTTTCCCGAAAGGAACGCCATCATGCCCATTGCGACCACGAATCCCGCTACCGGCGAAGTCGTAAAAACGTTTCAATCTCTAACTCCATCTGAAATCGCGCAGAAACTCCAACTAGCGGTCACGACCTTCCGCACCGAGCAGAAAACTTCCTTCGCAGAGCGCGCTCGCCGTATGACAAAAGCGGCCGAAATCCTCGAGCGCGACAAAGAAAAGTTCGCGACTCTGATGACGCTCGAAATGGGCAAGCCTTACAAAGCTGCCATTGCCGAAGCCATCAAGTCCGCTTCCGGATGCCGCTTTTATGCGGAGAATGCCGAAAAGTTTCTTACCGACGAAGTCCTTAACACTGGAGCCCAAAAGAGCTTTATCCGCTACCGCCCCATCGGCCCCATTCTCGCCGTCATGCCGTGGAACTTCCCTTTCTGGCAGGTATTCCGCTTCGCCGCGCCTGCGCTCATGGCAGGCAATGTCGGGTTGCTCAAGCACGCTTCAAACGTGCCGCAATGCGCTCTCGCCATCGAGAGCATTCTGCTCGAAGCGGGATTTCCCGCTGGCGCCTTTCAGACTTTATTGATCGGTTCGCAGCAGGTCGATGCGATCCTGAACGATCCTCGCGTCGTCGCCGCAACCCTTACCGGAAGCGAGCAGGCTGGCATCGAAGTAGGAGTCGCAGCCGCCAAGCGCATTAAGAAGGTCGTGCTCGAACTCGGTGGCAGTGATCCTTTTATCGTGATGCCCAGCGCCAATCTCGACGCAGCCGTTACCACCGCCGTAGAGGCTCGCGTCATCAACAATGGCCAGTCGTGCATCGCCGCCAAACGTTTTATCGTTGCCGAATCCATCGCCGCCGAGTTTGAACGGAAGTTTGTCGACCGGATGAAAAATCTCCGCATCGGTGATCCCTTCGACGACAAAACCGAACTGGGTCCGCTCGCCACCGCCGACGCCGTAAAATCGCTCGACGCCGATGTGCAGAAAACCGTCAAGGCCGGCGCCAAGCTCTTGACCGGAGGCCATCCCCTTAAGCAATCCGGCAACTACTACGCGCCCACGGTCCTGACCGACATACCGAAAGAATCGCCCGCGTACCGCGAGGAATTCTTCGGCCCCGTCGCTTCCCTATTCCGCGTCAAAGACATCGACGAAGCCATCCGACTCGCCAACGACAGCCGTTTTGGCCTTGGCGCCAGCGCCTGGACGACAGACCCCACCGAGCGAGAGCGCTTTATTAACGAACTCGAATCCGGCATGGTCTTCATCAATAAAATGGTTGCCTCCGATCCCCGCATTCCCTTTGGCGGAGTGAAAAGTTCTGGCCACGGACGCGAACTAGCCGCCAACGGCATCCGGGAATTCATGAATATTAAAACTGTCTCCATCGCCTAAGACTTCTCTTCTCAATCATCTTTTTTGTTTTGTCTAGAGAACCTTGCAGGTGCTCTCGGCATCAAAATTTGCGCTAACGTTCCTCATCGCCGCAAGTCAAAATACGAGGCTGCGGGCCTAACCCATGCGCATGCTGCTGGACATCTTCGGCCAGACGTTGCGCACCCTCTGGGCGCACAAGCTACGTTCCTTCCTCACGATGTTTGGTATCGCCTGGGGCGTGGGGTCGCTCTTGCTTCTCGCCGGCGTTGGGGAAGGCTTCCGCAACGGCAATCGCAAGCAACTCGAAACCTTCGGTAAGAACATTATTTTTTTCTGGGGCGGACGCGCCCCCGCCATTGAAGGTAGCTTCAACTCGATGAAGTGGTTCAACCTCACCTATGAGGACTATGCCGCGATTCAAAACGAGGCGAAGCTCGCCGTGCACATCGCACCGGTCATCGCCCGAGAAGATATTCGAGTCGTCAGCGACTACACCAGCACCAATGGTCAGGTCTCCGGCGTCGTCCCCGTCTACAGCCAGGTGCGCACCATCCCCTTGCAAGTCGGCCGCTGGATCAATGATGAGGATAACCTGCAGCGCCGCCGCGTTTGCCTTCTCGGGCGCGAAATAACCCGCAACCTGTTTCCCGGACGGCCCTCCGTCGGCAGCAGCATCCTGCTCAACGGAGTTCACTTCGAGGTGATCGGCCAGCTTTCGATGATCGGCAACGAAGAGCAGAACTCCACCAACGTTCGCATCTTCGTGCCGTTCAGCACCATGCGCGAACTCTTTCCGCTCAAAGGCGACAACTCGAAAGAAGGCAACGCGGTTTCCTTTATCAATTATCAGCCGCGCACCTTCGACGAAAATGAAGCCGCCAAAGCCGAACTCCACCGCATTGTCGCCCGCAATCATGGCGGATTCGATCCCAACGAAAAAGACGCATGGGAAGAGTGGGACACCGTGAAAAACCAGAAACTCATGGGCAAAATCTTCACGGCCATGGATTGGTTTCTTGGCGGTGTCGGCCTGGTCACGCTGGCATTGGGTGCGATCGGCATCATCAACATCATGCTCGTCGCGGTGACCGAGCGTACCCGTGAGATCGGTCTGCGCAAAGCGCTAGGCGCCACTAATCGCAACATCCTTTTTCAATTTTTTCTGGAAGGCGCATTCCTAACGCTGTTCAGCGGCCTGCTCGGAGTCGGCGGCGCGATGCTCCTCATTCATTTGCTCTCAGGCGTGAATCTTCCGCAAGGTTTCGATACGCCCCGCGTCGTTCCGGTCTCGGCTGTCGCAGCAGTGCTATCGCTGGCAGTGGCTGGCATTACCGCCGGACTTTACCCGGCCCGCAGGGCTGCCATGCTCGAACCCGTGGAGGCCCTGCGCCAGGAGTAAATCAACACGGAATCATTTGCCCGGAATAATGAAGTGAGGGAGTACTTATGACGAACGACCTGTTACGAGAAGCCATCGGTGCCATGCGGCACAACCGTCGACGTACCGCCCTCACCATGCTCGGCATGGCCTGGGGCATCGCCACCGTCGTTATTTTACTGGCGTTCGGATCGGGCTTCGAAAGCGCGATCGGCATGATCTTCTCCTCATGGGGAACCGATACGATTGGAGCCTTCCCCGGCCGTACCTCACTTCAGGCAGGCGGCGCCAAGGCGGGCAGCCAAATTCGCCTTCAACTCGCCGACGTCGATTACATCCGCAACGAAGTGCCCATGATCAAGGGCGTCACTCCCATCTTCGACAAGAATAATGGCGTAACCATCCAGCACGACACGCGAAGCTTCACCAACTTGTTCCTCACCGGTGTCTATCCTGTGTACGAACGCATTCGTGGATTTTCGGTCGCCACGGGGCGTGGCCTCAGCGAAGAGGATCAACTGCAGCGCGCACGCGTTGCGGTAATCGGCGACGAGGCCCGGCGGCGACTGTTCTCTGGCGAGTCTCCGCTCGGACAACCCATCCGCATCAACGGCCTCAGCTTTGAAGTGGTTGGCGTTTATCAGCGCAAAGTACAAGGCGGCGATGATAACGACAACACGATGGTCGTCATTCCCTTCAGCGCGATGGGCGATCTCTACGACACGAAATACATCTCCGGCCTGTTTATGGATTACGAGGGCGAGAACCACCAGCAACTGGCTCGCGTAGTTCGTGCCGTTCTGGCTGGACACCACAACTTTCGCCCTGACGATAAACGCGCTGTCTTCATCGCCGATTTCAAACAAGACTTCGACGAGTTCACCGTCGTCACCACCGCGCTCAAGATTCTTCTGGCCTTCATCGGAGCGCTGACCCTTGGTATTGGCGGCATCGGACTGATGAACATCATGCTGGTCTCAGTACAGCAGCGCACCCGCGAAATCGGTATCGAGAAAGCCCTCGGCGCGCACAAGGCCCACATCCTGTTTCAGTTTCTCGCCGAAGCCCTAGCTATCACCTTCGCCGGGGGTCTCGGCGGCATCGCCATTGCGTATCTTATTTCGTGGTCGGTCGGCGCGCTGCCGTTAATGAGCGCCTTCGGCGACAACCTTCAGGCCGGAGATATCCATCTCCACATCAACTTGAGCAGCCTCGCCGTGGCCACGATTATTCTGAGTCTGGTCGGAATCATCAGCGGAATGGTTCCGGCCGTTCACGCCGCACGCCTCGATCCGATCGAAAGCCTGCGCTACGAGTGAGGCGGCCTAGGGTTCTGGAAGCCAGAAGCTGCTTTATTCGTCTTGGAGAAGTGAGTCGATGTCGCGGGCACCATGGAGCACACGAACAATTTCAATCCCATTTGAAAGTGGCATGTAGAAGATCACGTAGCGGCCGACAGCAAAGCTGTGAAACCCCTTTGCCAACTTCCGGCCTAGATCGGCCGATACCAGGTCGACGGGCTAACGCACGAAGCTTGCTGTCGATTAAGGCAACAAAATTATCGGCATTGTCGAAGCTATCGGCGGCAATGTACGCCCAGATTTCAGCCAGGTCATCCAACGCTCGCGGACGCTTGACGATAAGAGCCAATTACTTTCCGCTACCGGATTTCAAACGCGCACTGAACCGCCGACGTCCCGCGCGCCTGACTTCCTCCACGTTCCATGGCGTGGCCGGACCGCTCTCCAAACCCTCCCGGAGGTCGCGGCGCAACTGCTTCAGCTTGATTGCCCGCATCTGGTCCTGCACCTCCATTAAGCGCAGCGCTTCCCGAACCACCTCACTCGCCGAGTTGTAGAGACCCGAAGAGACCTTCTCGCGTACAAGTTCCTCAAGCTGCGGCGTCAAGTTGATGTTCATGGTCATAAGAGATCCAACGTCATTTCACAAATAGCATTGCTGTCAATCATTGTCAATCTTGGACAACATAAGATCTGAATTTACGACCGACCCAGGTCGGCCTGTTTCACTGTCTTAGCGTCAGCTTACTTAACACTGCCTGCTGCTTGGCGATCAGCGCCTGCACGCCCTGCCGTGCATAAGCGAGCATCTTTGCGAATTGCGCTTCATCGAACGCCTGCCGCTCCGCAGTAGCCTGCACTTCGACCATCTTGTAGCCGGCCGTCATCACGAAATTCATATCGACCTCAGCCCGCGAGTCTTCTTCGTAGCAAAGGTCGAGCAACACTTCTCCGTCGACCATCCCCACGCTGACCGCTGCCACAAAATCCTTCAGCGGAACGGAGGTCAGCGTCCCCGCCTCCACCAATTTTTCCAGCGCCAGCCCCAGCGCCACGAACGCTCCCGTAATCGAAGCCGTCCTCGTTCCGCCATCCGCCTGAATCACGTCACAGTCAATCCAAATGGTCCGTTCGCCGAGACGCGCCAAGTCCGTGACAGCGCGCATCGACCGCCCAATCAACCGCTGGATCTCGTGCGTCCTCCCGCTGGGTCTTCCTTTCGTCACTTCGCGCGGCGTCCGAGTCAGCGTCGCCCGCGGCAGCATTGCGTATTCGCTCGAGATCCATCCCTTGCCCGAGTTCCGTATAAACGGCGGCACACTCTCTTCAATCGACGCAGTACAAATTACCCGCGTGTTTCCTACCTCAATAAGCACCGAACCTTCTGCCGTAGTAATGAAATCGGGAATGATTGAAACCGGCCGCAACTGATCGATAGCGCGATTATCTGAGCGATAGAACATAGGCGAGGATTGTAAATGATGCCCCGGATCCGGCTGTGCTCCTTCGAAACCCTAGCGATCGCAACCGCTAAAGCCGATACATCGCAGTACGTCCGACATCGACATTCCAGGAACGCCGGCCATCGGTGATTCCCTGGGCACTCTAGCCATCCACACTCCCGGCATTCCCGCAACTCCGCCCACTTCGCACCCCTGCCCGTAAGAACGGGATACGAGTTCGCCTTTCACTCGTGGAGAGTTTTCCTCAACTCTCCGCCGGGTTAAACTCATATCCGGAAGCCAAGCGCAGTAAGCCAAAGCGCAAGCCGGAAACCGATATCCATGCCCACTCTGATTCCCCAGCCCACTCGCATCCAATCCGCCGGCAACAAACCAAAACTCATCGACGAATACATTGGCCGCGTCAACACCAAGACTTCCGCTGCGAGCGTCGCCCACATGCGCAGCCCGTCCGGATGGCTCGAACCCGGCCAGACTCCAGCTTTCGACGAGTTCACCATCGTGCTCAAAGGCACGCTCCACGTGGAACACGAGAATGGTTCTATCGACGTCGCCACCGGGCAAGCCGTCATCGCGCATGCCGGAGAATGGGTCCGCTACTCTACTCCACATGAAGGTGGCGCCGAATATATTGCCGTTTGTCTCCCCGCCTTCTCGAGGGAAACCGTCCACCGCGATCAAGCCTGATTTGCCGTTCGATAGAATTCCTTATGCCTGATCGCTCGATAGCTGTGTTTGATCTCGGTGGCGTACTCATCGACTGGAACCCGCGTCATCTCTACCGCAAACTCTTCGCCGGAGACGATGCTGCCATGGAACATTTCCTGGCCAACGTCTGCACCACTGCCTGGAATTCGCAGCAGGATGCCGGACGAACTTTTGCCGAAGCCTGCGCTTCCCTCAAGCTGGAGCATCCCAATCACGCCAAATTAATCGATGCCTGGTTCGAGCGCCAGGATGAAATGCTCGCGGGCCCGATCTCCGGCACAGTCGAGATTCTCGCCGAGCTACGCGCTCGCGGCGTGCCTCTTTACGCCCTCAGCAACTGGTCCGCGGAGACTTTTCCGATCGCGCAGAAGCGGTTCGAATTTCTGCAGTGGTTTGACGGAATCTTTCTTTCCGCCGAAGCGCGCACGATCAAGCCCAATCCCCGGATCTATCAACATTTCTTTGAAGCCTTCGCGATTGCTCCCGCCCAGACCATTTTTATCGACGACCTCCGGCCAAACGTCGAGGCCGCTGCCGCCCTAGGCATGCACGCGATCCACTTCACCGATCCCGCCGCACTGCGCCATGAATTAGTAAGGCTAGGTTTGTTAGATCCGGTGGAGAAAATCGATCACGTGGCCGCATGGGTTTCAGACCTTGACCGTGCCCGTGCTTTCTACGAACGCTGGTTCAAGGCCGCGGCCGGGCCAAAGTATTCCAGCACGAAACGCGACTTCCAATCCTATTTCCTCTCGCTCGACACAGGAGCGCGTCTCGAGTTAATGACCTCGCCAGCTGAAGCGGCACGGCCCGCGCATCTTGCTGTCTCAGTTGGCTCGCGCGATGCCGTCGATCGTCTTATCCAATCCATGGAAGCCGCGGGAGTCCGCGTTGTGAGCCATCCCAGGCTCACCGGCGACGGATATTACGAAGCTGTGATCGCCGACTCCGAAGGCAATCTCGTCGAAATCACCGTTTAGACCCTGTCATGCTGAGCGGAGTCCAAAGGACGATTTAACGCAGTCGAAGCATCCCTACCTAAACCCGTTCCGTGAGCCTCGTCCACTAGCGCCAGAGCCGGGTAGAAGCTAGAAGATTTCCTACTCCCACTCAATCGTGCCCGGAGGCTTCGACGTAACGTCATAAACCACGCGGTTTACGCCCTTCACCTCATTCACAATCCGCGTAGAGATAGCCTTTAATACTTCGTGCGGAAGCGCAACCCAATCCGCCGTCATCCCATCTTCCGAACTCACGGCGCGTATCGCGCACGTGTACGCGTAGGTCCGCATATCGCCCATCACGCCCACGGACATCACCGGCAGCAGCACAGCGAATGATTGCCAAACCTTCGTGTACAACCCGGCGTTCTTGATCTCGCTGACCACAATGTCGTCGCAATCGCGCAGCAACGCGAGCCGCTCAGGCGTTACTTCTCCCAACACCCGCACCGCCAACCCAGGACCGGGGAACGGCTGCCGCTGCAATATTTCCTCCGGCATCCCCAGGTCGCGGCCAATCTTGCGAACCTCGTCCTTGAACAAATCTTTTAGCGGCTCGATCAATTTCAGCTTCATTTTTTCCGGCAGCCCACCCACGTTGTGATGCGACTTGATCACCTGTGACGGCCCGCGCACCGACCGCGACTCAATCACGTCTGGATAGAGCGTTCCCTGCACCAGCCACTTGACCTTGCCTGCTTCTTTCTCGATCCGCCGCGCTTCCCGCTCGAACACCTTGATGAATTCGTTGCCGATGATCTTCCGCTTTTTCTCAGGATCGCTAACGCCTTTCAGTTTTCCGAGAAAACAGTCGGTGGCGTCGACTGCATCGAGCTTTAGCCCAAGCTTTCCGTGAAGCGTCTTCTGCACTTTTTCAAATTCGTTCTTACGCAGCACGCCATTGTTCACGAAGATGCAGGTCAGCCGTGACCTACCTTTTGCATCGCGCAACGCCCGGTCGACCAGCACTGCCGCAACCGACGAATCCACTCCGCCGGAAAGCGCACAGATCGCGAGTCCACGGCCCACCTGTTCCTTCACCTGCTCGATGGTCGAATCGATAAAATGTTGCGGTGTCCAGGTCGGCTTTGCGCCACAAATTTCAAACACAAAGTTGCGCAGGATCTCAGTACCATTCCGCGTGTGATGAACCTCGGGATGGAACTGCACCGCGAACCATCGCTTCGCCACATTCTGAATTCCCGCGACCGCGTGCGAAGTCTTCGCCGTCAGTTCGAATCCCGGTGGCAATTCCAGCGCCTCATCGCCATGCGACATCCACACCGCTTGCCGCTTCCCCATGCCGCGAAACAGCACCGACTCAGCAACAATGTCTATTTCCGCATGACCGTATTCGCGTTTATCCGCCGGACGCACCTTGCCGCCGAGTGTATGCACCATGAATTGCAATCCGTAGCAGATGCCAAGAACCGGCACTCCGAGATCAAACACACGCTTATCGGCCGGAGGTGCGTCTTTGTCGTAGACCGACCACGGCGCTCCCGAGAGCACAATCCCCACGGGCGCATAGCTCTTGACCTCATTGAGCGAGGCGGTGCAAGGCAGCACCACCGAAAAGGCATTCTGTTCGCGGATGCGGCGCGCGATGAGCTGCGTTGTTTGTGCGCCGAAATCGAGGATGACGATGGATTGGGTGTGCGAAGAACGGTTCAGCTTGGATTGGGTTTCCACTGATGAGTTTCTCAGATTCAGGGAGAAAGTGTAAAGGAATAATGATGCGCGGCGGTATTCGCTTGCCAGGTTCAACCAACCACTATTTCCAGCAGCCTCGTCGTCCCCTCCGCGAATTCCCCCTCGGGCGTGATCAAGCTCAACACCAGGTATCCATCGCTGGCGAAGTCATAAAAATGCCCGGGATGCACAAGCACTGATTTCCAGAGCAGTAGATCGACCGCCAGTTCCTCATCGGTCCGCGTGACTGGCACTCTCAAAACGGCGTACCATCCCCCGTCCACGCCTAAGCGTTGACAAGTCGTTTGTCCCGCAAGCTGGCGGTCGAGTTCAGCGAGATTGCCGAGCACGCGATCCATCAACTGCCGCTGAATGTCTTTCCTCTGGCCCAGCAGCACCGGAGTTGCCCACTGGATCGGCGCATTCATAGAAAGATAAGTGTCAGCGACTACCTCCAGCCGTGCCACTGCCGCTTCAACCTCCGCCTGCGGGCCGCTGGTTGCGATCCACGCGACCTTCATTTGGGGCAGCGCCGAAATCTTCGATACTCCGCTCAACGTAAAAGAAAGCACCTCATGATTCGCGACGAAGCTGGACCGAGGACGGCCATCGAGCGCGTAGTCCAGGAAAACTTCGTCCGCAATGATCGCAAGCCCATGCTTGTGGCAGAAGGCATTCAGCAACACCAACTCGTGCGCTTGCACATACGAGCCCGTGGGATTATTGGGATGAACTACCACCACGCCTCGACTACGCTTTGTCACCAACTTCTCGAGCGATGGAAAATCCATCTGCCAGCCGTGATCGTAGATCAACGGATACGGCACCAGCTTGACGTCCTGCAGGTCGGCTAAGAATTCAAACAGAGGATAGCTCGGCTTCGGAACCAGCAGCTCATCTCCTGCGTTGCAAATAAGGCGGAACAGGAAAGAATAGCCTTCGCTGGTGCTCGTGGTAAGGATCAACCGCTCGCAATCGAACTCGCGAATGCCATGTTGGGTCTGGTAATACGCTGCGATTGCCGCACGTGCGCTGAGCAGCCCGTTAGGCTGGGGATCATAGTCCAAAACCTGCGGCGAGGATAACGATTCCAAAATCGTCTGATCGTCATAGCGCAGCCCGGTACGCGTGGGGTTGGAAATTGTAAGATCAAGCACGCGGGCGCCGCTCGACCTTGCTTGTTCGAGCGCCTCAGTCAGCCGATTCCGTGTGAGTTGCCAGTTGGTGCGGTCGGAGAACATCGAACCTCTGCGCTCTTTCTTCTACTTTCCAAAGGCTTCTTTGTTCACTACATAAGGCATTTTCGTGAGGTCGCCGCCATAATTACCTTCGAGCACATCGATCAACCCCTGCACACACCGCCCAGCCATGCCTTTCTCGGGATCGCTGGAAAGCCTTGTGATACGCGCCGCGCTGGCGAAATGCGGCATCAAGCGGCAACGGTCGGCAATCGAGGGATCGCGTAGCGGCGAATCCACCGGCAACGGTTCTTTTTCGTAAACATCCAGAGCGGCGCCGGCAATCCAGTTTTCCCGTAACGCCCGCGCCAATGCGGCTTCGTCGATGACCGGACCGCGCGAATCGTTCACCAGAAATGCGGTGGGTTTCATGAGCCGCAGGGTCTGCTCGTTGAACAGATGATAAGTGGGCGTCGCGCTTTCGCCCGGCCGCAACAGAGGCACATGCACGCTGACGAAATCGGCCTGGCGCAAGGCTTCTTCGAAGCTCACGTATTTAATCCAGTTTTTTTCTTTCGTAATGCCACGCGCGTGGCGCAAATCCATATTCTCTTGAATCGCTTTAACGTAATCGTGATTCTCGTACGCCGGGTCGTAGCACAACATGTTCATATCGAAGCCGGCACATTTCTTGATCATGGCTAGCCCGATTCTTCCCGTACCGATGATCGCGATGGTCTTCCCGGTCACTTCATCGCCCAGGAACGGCAGATAAGGATGCCAGTAGCCCCACTGATTGTCGCGCGTCAGGTGCTCGGCCGACCACATTTTGCGGGCCAGCATGCCGAGCATGAAGAAGGCGAACTCAGCGGTGGCCTCGGTGAGAACATCTGCCGTATTGGTGAAGGGAATCTTGTAGCGGTTTGCGTCAGCGCGGTTGATATTGTCAAACCCAACCGCAAACTGCGAGACGACCTTCAAAGTCTTCTTACCGGCCTCGAAGACCTCGGCGTCGATCTGGTCGCGAAGCGTGGTAATCAGACCGTCAATGCCCGAGCTTACCTTTTCAAGAATCAGTCGCTTCGGAGGCGCCTCAGGCTGCAAATAAACCTCTATTTCGTAGCCACGATGGCCTAGCAGGTTGAGAGCTTCTCCAATATCGCAAGTAGCAAAAACACGAAATTTGTTAGTCATGATTTCCTTCAGAAATCTCCGGGCGCGACGCTAAGAGCCTAGGATTCCGGCAAGAATGGGAAACCGGAGATGATGCTGTCTGCTATCAAGTAAACATAGTCAAAATCGTACTTGGGCCACTTCAAGGGATAATATCTCCCGTGGGCAAACCAGTTTCTGAACTTGAAGGCGTCGCGGAGAGCGCTGATATCTTTGCCCGAGACATCCGTGTGTCTTTTCCAGCCCTCTAGAATGTCCTTATCCAAACGCACTCGATCGCGCGTTCTCTCAACGTCGTGAAAATACTTCGATAACGGGTCCTTCAATCTTTTTCTACATCGAAAGTCGAAATCGATTCGAAATCTGGCTTCGAGGCTGGTCAATGCAGTAAATGCCGATCTCGTGTCCGATTCTTCGAGACGCAGTGTCAGTCTTCTGCGCACCTCTTCTAGCGGTTCTCCTGCAAATCGCTCTGTAAAGGTTGGAGCACTTGGGCTGAAGTATAGGCGTAAGGAGCTCTCAGTATCCCGATGACAAGCAGCGAGTTCATCCAATTTGAGCGCAGGGTCAAGAATGAACGGTTTAGGCATTCGCAATTTTCATCAAAAGCGCCAGAAAGGAATCTTTGTCGAGATCCACGAATCGCTTTTGGGCTGCGTCAGAAACGACCTTCCAAGCCCAGGAGATCGGTTCCTTTTGTGGAGGAGGTGAAGGAGGGAGCCCCCCCTTAATGCTTACGGTAACCTTAATGAGGTCCGCCGCGCTACTTGCCCTCTTATCGACAAGGAGGATTTGCGCACGACCTCCGGAGCCCACCGCGTCCACTCGCCCCTTAGATCCGATGAGTAATGTTCCTACTGGCACAAGGGAGACGCGCTGCCTCCCAATCTTAATATCCATTCTCCTTGCCAAATATTTACCGATGTTCTCTTCGGTCAGCTCGATTTCGGTGAATTTATAGCTTATCGTGCCAGCCTTGATGTATTCCTGCAAGAAGTTAGTGATCTGCCGATACAGAGAACCGAGGTCACTCAGCCATTCGTCTCGCATCCCCGCCCAGTCGATCTTGGCGGCGACATCGGTTTCCTGCTGGCTTGCGACAAACTTGCCGAAACTTTCAGTTCTCATGCAGCCCCTCCTCGCTATGATACCTCGGGCAGCAGAGGATGAAGCAAGAAGACATGAAGAGATGCCTATGCCCGCTCGGTGCCATCATGGGAACTGCCCGCACCGCCGCCCTATTCGAGTTTCCAGCGCGTCGCCTTACTCTGAAAGTGTTTCTCCCACAATCCAAACACTATGCGGGGACGTACAGCAAAGACCGGTTCCTTCATCGACAGAATGTCGTCTTGCATCCCCTTCATGCTGAATTTGTACTTGCTCTCATAGATGGGAAGGAACTTTCGACGCGCGGAGATATCGGCTATTTCTGCGATGCCTTCGATGATGACTGCTTCGTGCGCATGTTCGGTGCAGACCACGCAGTTATTATTCTTGGCCAGATTGCGCGCCTTCCGAGATTTGCTGCCAGTGCTGAACAAGAATCGTCCGTCCTGCCAAAGGCCCCAGACCACCATGGTGTGAGGGGAACCGTTTGGCTTGACGGTGGTGATCCAGTAGTTGTGCGACTTCTTGAGGCGCTGCTCGGCCCAACTCCATCGGAGCAGACCTTTGTCGCCTTCGGGCAGGCCGTAGCCCGGCATATGTGGACGGCTGGGCTGAGGAGCCCCACGTGCCTTCGATTGTTTCTGTGAGGGAGCCATAACGGCAGCATCATACCGCAACAAAGTTTCCGCAGAATTTTGCGACTCGACAAACAAACAGCCCCGCCCAGGCGAAACCTGAACAGGGCGTTTGTATCGTGCGGCCTGCCAAGACAGGACCGCCCTCCGATTAAACCCAAACCAACTTATTCAGAATCCCAAGTCACAGTGAAACTTGTCCCGTCTGATGACAGGGCCGAGGGCACAGCTTCATCCGCGCCGGTGCTGCCATTGACCATAATCGCCTCTTGGATGTTGCTCCCGAAAGCGCCGATCGCCCCAGAGGTCGAAGAGTCAGTGGCGTCGTTGGTACTTCCGACTCCGGTGTAGTCGTCACCAAAATCGACGGTGCCAAAATCAGAGAGGGGCAGGATGCCGCCAGCATTTGTGCAGCAAGGAGCTTCCGCGATCCACTCGGCTGAAGTGCGTTGCGCTCCGGAAACCCTCCCGGTCTTGCTGAAGGATTTGCCGGTGCTTTCGTTGGTGATGCTCACAGTGAACTCGGTGCCGCTGACCCACGTGACCGAAGCCGACATCTTATTGCCGGGAGACACGGGAACGCCTGAAATTAGTACCGAGCCTTTGGGATAGAACTCATACCACGCATAATAAGAGGGGCTCGAACCGTTGCAATCGGAATCGGTCCCTGTCTGTTCCACGGTGCTGGAGGTCCATCCGTCGATGCCGACCCAGAATGAAGAATAAGTATTGGGAGTCTTCGAGCAGTTGACTGTCGGAATGATCCACGAACCCTTGGCTGAAGTAAACGAGGAGCCGGTTACCGCGTAGCCGCTCCAGTTGGTGCTGTCTGAAACCGTGACGTTTTCGATTACGCGCGGAGAGGTTCCGAGATAAGCACGCCTCGGCGCATGCTGCCGGGGCACGACGACTAAGTCGGTTTGCGGGGACGCTGATCCGCTGGGAACTTGCGCAATAGCAGGAAGTACAGCGAGTGCGAACACACAGCCCAATTTCTTCGATAGCATCGGGACTCCCATCCTTTCGTACCGGGACTTGAATGATGCCGTCCTGGAATCGCGCCATTTTATGGCTAGGATGCGAGGCTCAGTCGAGTCGCCTGTGGATTATTCGCAATTCGTAAACGTGGGACCGTACTGGGAAACGGCAAGGCGGCAGGTGCAGACAGCTTCGCTCAGGCCGCGGTGAAGCTACAGATTCTCTCTTGTCCAGCGGTCGATTCGGTCGAGCGCCTGCTGCAGGTTCTCCAGTGAGTTAGCCACGCTAAAGCGCATGTAGCCTTCGCCGAAAGCGCCGAACGAAGTACCAGAAAGAGCAGCTACCCCAGCCTTCTCAAGCAGAGCGTCGGCGAGAGGCTTCGACTTCCACCCCGTCTTCGTAATGTTGGGGAACACGTAGAACGCTCCTTTGGGCATGCGGCAGGAAAAACCCTTGATCTTGTTCAAGCCAGCCACGAACATATCTCGCCGCCGTTTGAACTCGGCGCACATGTGCTCGACGGAACTTTGATCACCGCGCAGAGCCTCGATTCCCGCTATCTGGGTAAAGCTGGCGGTGCAGGAATTGGAATTGGTCATCAAGCGAGTGATGTGGGCGGCAAGGTCGGCCCGCATTACGCCATAGCCCATGCGCCATCCCGTCATCGCATAGGTTTTTGAAAAACCATCGAGAAGGATGGTGTGCTCCTGCATACCTGGCACCGACATGATGGAGAAATGCTCGCCTTCAAAAAGCAGGCGGCTGTAAATTTCGTCCGAAAGCACCAGGATGTTGCGGTCGCCGATGACTTTGGCGACCTGCTCAACATCGCTGCGCGGCATCACTCCGCCGGTGGGGTTTTGTGGCGAATTCAGAATGATCAGCTTCGTGCGGTCGCTGATGAGCGCGGCAAGCTCGTTCACGTCGAGCGAAAAATCGCGATCTTCTTTCAGGTGAATTGGAACCGCCTTGCCACCCACATACTGGATCATCGACTCGTAGATCGGGAAGCCGGGGTTGGGATAAATAACCTCATCCCCTTCATCAATTAGAGCAAGAATCGTAAAGAAAATAATCGGTTTACCACCGGGCACAACAACCACCTCTTCCGGCATTACCTTCACGCCGCGAGTGCGGCTGACGTAATCGGCAATGGTTTGGCGAAGCTCAGGCAAGCCTGCTGAAGGGCCATAATGCGTCCAACCTTTGTGCAAAGCGTCCACCGCAGCTTCCACAACGTTAGCGGGAGTATCGAAATCCGGCTCGCCAATTTCGAGGTGGATGATGCTCTTGCCTTGCCGCTCGAGGGCTCGAGCCTTATTCAGGACCTCGAAAGCAGTCTCGGTACCTAACCGCGACATGCGGCGGGCAAGTAGCAATTCATGCTGCGTGGTTTGTGCCATGACGACCAATACTCCTCGGACACTAGACGGCACATTATACGCTGAGGGTTATTGAATGCGGGCGTGATAAACCGATTCCAGTCGATCGAGAACTGCGGCTTCCGGCCACTTCTGTTAGCTAGCCGCCGAGACCACCGGCAATTTAGCGGCTTCCCAGGCAGCCAGGCCCCCGGCCATCTCAGTGAGATTGGTAATTCCATACTGTTGCAAAATGCTGGCGGCAATCGAGGAACGGTAGCCGCCAGCGCAATGGACCGCGATGCTGCGTCCGCGCGGAATTTCGGCGATGCGTTCCTGCAGATGGTTCAGCGGAACGTTCACGCTGCCGTCAACGTGTTTGGCCGCCCACTCCCGCGGGGTTCTCACATCCAGCAGTAGAGGCGGACCTAAGCTCGCGAGTTCTTCTGCGACTTCGGGAGCGCTGACGCGTTTCGTCGGCCACACCAGGTCGGCCCGGCCCGCGAGGGCTTCCATACCTCCTTGCATGTAGCCAGTGACGTGGTCGAAGCCGATGCGGCCCAAACGAAGGGCAGCTTCCTTTTCGCGTCCGGGCTCCGCGATGATCACGATGGGCTTGGCCCGGTCCAGCACCGTACCCGCCCAGGTAGCGTATTGGCCGCCGAGTCCAATGTTGATACTGCCGGCAACATGGCCCTTCGCGTATTCGGCGGCGTCGCGGACATCGAGAATCTGAGCGCCCGAATCCCCCATCCGTAAGACTTCATCGAGTTCAATCGGGCGCAGCACCTCTTCGAGATTCTTGTCGAGCAAGGCGTGCTCGCGGGTGTTGAGAATAGCGTCGTACGTGAAGTACGGAGGCGCATCGGGCTGATCCGCCGTGACCAGCCGAATGAATTCGTCTTTCGTCATCGGCTGCAGGGCATAGTTCATTCGCCGTTGCACTCCTAACGGAGAGACCGTATCTGATGAAAGATTTTTTCCACACAGCGAACCCGAGCCGTGGGCCGGGTATACGAGGGTTTCATCGGGCAGATTAAGAAGTTTGTCGTGCAACGACTCGTACAAGTGGGAGCCAAGATCGTTTGCACTCCACCCAAGCGATGCGCGCAGGTCGGGACGACCAACGTCCCCGATAAACAGCGTGTCGCCCGTGAGCACGGCGTAAGGCTTTGCCGTATCCTTCTGCAGATCAAACACCACGATCGAGATTGACTCGATCGTGTGGCCGGGAGTCTCTAACACCTGCAGACGCAATCCCGGGAAGTCGAGCACATCTCCGTCTTTCATGGCCGCGAAAGCATATTCCGCCTGCGCGCGAGAGCCGAGATAGATGGTCGCGCCGCAACGGTCGCGTAACTCCAGATGCCCGGCGACAAAGTCAGCGTGAAAGTGGCTCAAAAAGACGTGGCGAATCTGCAATCCTAGCTTTTCGGCATCGGCCAGGTATTGCTGAATGTCGCGCTGCGGATCGACGATGATGGCGGTCGAACTGGCCTCGTCTCCCAGAAGATACGAGGCATGGGCCAGGCAGCCCAAGTAGTACTGTTTCAAGATCATAGACGCGTCCAAGTTTAGCACCGCGCGGTTGGAATGGCTGAGGCTAGAAATGCGATGAAATAAAATCACTCGATCCCGATTGCAAGCAGGCAATTCATCCGCGTAGGATGGCCCGTTTGCGGTAACGCTTTCCGTCCATCTCCGTCAAAGGTGAATATGCTTAAGAATCGTCTATGCCTATGGCTTGTTGTGGCAGTTATATCGCTGGCGAACGCGCACGATACGTCCGCGCAACAATCTTCTGATGCGGCCCTGCCTTACAGCCCCAGTCTCGATATTTCTTCGATGGACAAATCGATTGACCCTTGCGCCGATCTCTACCACTATTCCTGCGGCGGCTGGCAGAAGAAGAACCCCATACCGCCGGATCAGACTTCGTGGTCGGTTTACAGCAAGCTCTATCAGGACAACTTGATCTTCCTGCGTGGCATGTTGGAGCAGGCCGCGCAGCCGTCCGGTCAACGCGATGCCGTGACCCAGAAGATCGGCGATTTCTACGCCGCGTGCATGGATGAAGGCGAAGTCGAAAAGCGCGGGCTCTCGGCAATTCAGCCGGAACTCGATTCCCTCGCTCAAATCAGGTCGGCGAAAGAGATCACACTCGTGGCGGCGCACCTGCAACGGGTCCGCTCAGGCCGTTCGATGCTTTTTGCCGCAGGCTCTACCCAAGATCCGGACGACTCCGAACATGTGATCGCCGATGTGGACCAAGGCGGCCTCAGCATGCCCGACCGCGATTACTACATAAAAGATGACGCGAAGTCGAAAGAAACGCGAGAACGCTACCTACAACACATTCAAAAGGTCTTCGAACTGATCGGCGACGTGCCGGCAACTGCCGGGAAGAACGCCGAGACCGTGATGCGCCTGGAAACGGCCCTCGCTAAGGCTTCGCTCACCCGCGTGGAACGCCGCGACCCGCACAAGCTGGTACACAAAATGAAGATTGCGGAGCTCGCCCAGCTCGCGCCCAACTTCGACTGGGCCACCTATTATCGCGAGATGCAGTATCCGGAGTTTGCGATTCTCAACGTGGATGCTCCCGAGTTCATCAAGGAACTCAATACGCTTCTGTCGTCAGAATCGATCGACAGTTGGAAGAACTATCTGCGATTCCACATCGCCGATAGTTCATCGCCGTACCTCGCGTCGCCGTTTGTAGAAGAGAATTTCGAATTTTACCGCAAGTATTTGCGGGGCGCGAAAGAGATGCAGCCGCGCTGGAAGCGCTGTGTGCAGTACGTCGATTCCGACCTGAGCGAGGCTCTTGGCCAGGTGTACGTGGCGAAGGTTTTTTCGCCAGAACTCAAGCAGAGCACAGTCGAGATGGTGCAGCGCATCGAGGACGCCATGGGCCAGCGCATCCGGGCACTCGACTGGATGAGCCCGGAGACTAAGCAGCAGGCCTTGACCAAGCTGGCAGGCATTCGTAACAAGATTGGTTATCCCGACAAGTGGCGCGACTATAGCCCAGTCAAGATTGCACGCGATGATTTTGCTGGAAATGTGGAGCGCACCCATGAATTCGAGAATCGACGCAACATCAACAAGATCGGCAAACCTGTTGACCACGGCGAGTGGGACATTTCGGCTCCCACCGTTGACGCCTATTACAACGATCAGATGAACGACATCAACTTTCCCGCGGGCGTGCTGCAGCCCCCGCTCTACGACCCAAAGATGGACGATGCCCCCAACTACGGCGACACCGGCGGGACAATTGGCCACGAACTGACGCACGGCTTCGACGACGAGGGCAGCCAGTTCGACGCCAAAGGAAATCTGAAGGATTGGTGGACCAAAGAAGATCGCGAGAAGTTCGATGCGCGCACCAAGTGCGTCGATGATCAGTACTCATCCTACGTTTCAGTGGAAGATGTGCACGTCAACGGCAAGCTGACGCTGGGTGAAAACGTCGCCGACCTGGGAGGCGAGATTCTCGCTTTCATGGCATGGAAGGATGCGACCAAAGATAAGAATCTTCAGCCCGTTGACGGCCTCACTCCTGAACAGCGCTTCTTCGTCGGATTTGCGCAGTGGGACTGCGCCAACGAGCGCCCTGAAGACATGCGGGTACGGGCCATGACCGACCCGCATTCCCCAGCACGCTACCGTATCAACGGGGTTGTCGTGAACATGCCAGAGTTCGCGCAGGCATTCAACTGCAAACCTGGGCAGCCCATGGTGAAACCCGCGGCAGATGTGTGTCGGGTCTGGTAACGCTGGCACGAGCAAAATCGTGCCGTTCCCTAAACCATTGTTAGAAGCTATTCCGAGACGCTGTGCTCTTCGTTCTGCGAGCGAAGCACGCGATCGACAGAGTAGGGAGCACGGTGGCGGGGTTCGTGATAATGGCGCACTTGCATCTCGCCGAGCAAGCCGATGGCAAGTAAGTTGAGGCCGCCGAGCAGAAGACCGAGGGCCAGCATCATCAGCGGCCCGTGAGAAGCCATGACGTGGACGTTGCGCAGAAATTTCTCTACGCCGAGCCAGGCTACGATGCCGCTGCCACCGAGCATGCTAAGCAACCCGAACGTTCCGAAGAAGTGCAGAGGACGCGAGAGGTAGCGAAGCAGAAAGCGAATCGTGATGAGATCGAAGAAAACCCGGAAGGTGCGGGAGATGCCGTAGTGCGACGCGCCGCGCTCGCGATTCACGTTGCGGATGGGCACTTCGCAAATCGAGGCGCCATACCACGACGCAAGCGCGGGGATGAAGCGGTGCAGTTCGCCGTAGAGCGGGACTTGCTCAAGAATTTCGCGGCGATATGCTTTAAAGGTGGTGCCGAAGTCGTGAATATCGACGCCGCTCAGCTTGGCCATCAGCCAGTTCGCGACGCGAGAGGGAATGCGGCGCATCCAGAAATTATCGATGCGAACCTTGCGCCAGCCGCTGACGATGTCATAGCCAGCCGCAATTTTTTCGAGGAACATCGGAATGTCGGCAGGATCGTGTTGCAGATCGCCATCCATTGCGATGATGTATTCGCCCCGGGCGTGATCGAAACCAGCGGCCAAGCCGGCGGTCTGTCCAAAGTTGCGGCGCAACTTAACCACCGTGACGCGGCTATCGACGGCCGCGATCTCGCGCAGCATGGCGAAGGTGTGGTCGCTCGATCCATCATCGACCAGCACGATTTCAAACGTCTCACCGGCCGTCTCCATCACCGCTTTCAGGCGGTCGTAGAGGTCGGTGACGTTCTCCTGCTCGTTGTGCAAAGGGACGACGATGGAGTATTTAGGCACAGTCTTTTTATTATAACGTGAAGTGAGCCGGGAGCTAGACGGAATTATTTCGGAAAGCGAAACTGGCAGAATGCCGCCTGTGCGCCCGTTAATGTGCTGATCGCAAGAGGGCGAGGCCATCGGCACCCAAGGCTAGTTCTCCCAAGCTCGCCTGCTTCCCAGTGGGCTTCGGCGAGGAAAACAATTCGCTGGCTGGGCCGGAGTTCTCTTCCTCGGTGTCCGCGCCGCCAGTATCGCCGGCGCGAATTGGAGTGTCCGGCTGCGTTTCGTAAGCATAGCCGCTGAGCAATACTTTGATACCCTGCTCGCGCGATCCGAGCCGAACGCTCAGCCGTGCCCAACCGAAGTGCGTCTCTTCGCCGATGCGGAAGCGGATGCCGAGAAAGCGGTTTGTCGCGCCGTCCCAAGCCCCGTTAGAGTAATACTCTCCAAAGCTTGTAGCCTTGAAAATAACCACTCGGCCGGAATCAAATGGATTAGATGGTCCGATTTCTGTCCCACGTTTCATTGCATAAGCCCATCTGCTAAAGCTGCCCGCGATTCCTCGTTCCTTCCGGGTCACGGCATTCACTTGGTTTCCAGGGAAGGCACCGTCGCTGTCAGGAGTCCAGTAAGACTCGCGAATCATGACTTCTGTTGTGCCGTCGTTGTTCAGGTCAATCAGCAGCGTTCCATTGCGCTCAAGGATTTCATGGGCGGGGGTGTAGACGATCTGCCCCTCAGACGGAGGAGCTAGCGCGAGCACGCTCACTCCTGCCGCGCCCGCAGCAAGAACGTAGCTGGTCAGATCGCGATGCAGCGAGTCAGACAGCTTTACGGTTTTTCTAGACCGCTTCTTCTCGTGCGACATGCCTGCTACCTAACATCCCCAACATTGCGCCGGCCACTGGTGCGCGCCAAGGCGCCAAGCGCCAGCGTTCCTAGCGAAACCGGTGTTGCTTTATCCTCTGTTCCCGGCGAGGAGAATATCTCGCTAGACGGAGCGGAGTCTTCATTGCCATCCGCGTCCACGCCGCCGGTGTCACCGGCGCGAATCGGCTTACCCGGTTGCGTTTCGTAGGCATAGCCGGTAAGCGTCGCAGCGATGCCCTTCTGGGGTGGCCCTAGTTTGGTATTCATCCGCGCCCAACCGTAATGAGTCTCTTCACCAATGCGAAAGCGTATTCCGAGGAAGCGATTTACGGTGTCCTCAGACCAGAAACCGCCGTAAAAGACCCCAGAACTGGTGCAATGGAGAACAATCTCAGCGCCTGTCCGGAAAGCATTGCTAGGGCCGATCTTTGAGCCACGCACCAAGGCAGCCGCCCACTTCGGCATGTTGTAATGTTCGCTCCCAAACCTGAGTCCACCCCCATTCCGCGTTACAGCTTGTACTGAGTTCCCTGGATATCTGCCATTGCCCTGCGCAGTCCAGGGAATCTCGCGGATGGTAAGGTCCGTAGTGCCGTCATGGTTCAGATCGATCAGCATCATTCCGTTCCGCTCAATCTGCTCGTGGGCGGGTGTGTAGACGATCTGCCCCTCGGACGGAGAAGCTAGCGCCATGACACTGACGCCAGCCGCACCTGCTGCTAGAACGTAGCCTGCGAGTTCGCGATGCACCGAGTCGGACAGCTTTACGGTCTTTCGAGTTTGCCCGGTAAGTCGTCGCATAAGAACCTCCTACGACGCAAGAGCGTGCATTATCCTTCCACAAAAATGCACTGTCAATCGCCCGTTTGGAGAGTCAGCCTTGCTCTTTCAGCTTCAGCCTCGACTTATTTTCTTCCATGAACTTCTTGATGTCCTCGGCGGCGCCGAGCAGCCGGTTCCATTGCTCGTAATAGAGTGTGACCGGGAAGCGGCCGAGGCCATAAACGCTGACCCCACCTTTTTCACCAATCTTGAAGGTCATCTCGCCACTACGTTTCTTGGTCTCAACCTCTTTCTCCAACTGCGACAGCCGGGCTTTGAGTTCTTCGTAAGTTGGTTCTGTCATAAATCCCTCGTAATTGAGTGTTATGTCTGCTGGGGAGACAGTGTGCCGGGAGCAGCAGGCCTAGGTCAACCCATCCCCATGGTAACTTGCCCGGTGTTGCTTGTGGCGAGCAACCGTTATAAGCTGAGAAGAATCTAGTGGTCTAGCCCAATGCAGGAACGTATGGGGTTCCGTACTCGATGGTTGGCGTGGCTCTGCCTGTCCCTGATGTTGTGGACGGCGGTGGCGGAGTCTACCCACAACCATCCGAACAAAACTGAATCCACCTCCTGCTCCATCTGCGTGGTCGCTCACAGCACCGCGCCTACGGCCAGTGCCAGTCAGGCCCGGCCAGTGTTTGCCGCGATCAGCCTGCTGCAAGTAGAAGAAGTCATTGCCCAGGCCCGGCTCAGCGTTTTTGAGCTGGGCATTCGCGGTCCTCCTACCGTTTAGGGATTCCCAAAGTATTGAAGTTCCGGCGCGCACGCCGGCCAATCCCTATTTCCATGTTTCTCTCAGGAGGACTAATGCCTACTTCATTCAGATGGCATCTAATCGCCATTTTCGCCGCCACCTTCCTCACCACCATATCGGGAGCCCAGTCGGTTGGAAACTCTGGCTCGATCACCGGCACCGTAGTTGACACCACAGGCGCGGTTGTTCCTCACGCTGCCGTCGAGATTCGTAACCCCGTGAGCGGCTTCGATCAATCCACCACTACGGATGCCGCAGGAAAATTTGCCTTCACCAACGTCCCCTTCAATCCCTACCACCTGACGGTGAAGGCTGCGGGCTTCTCTTCTTTCATACAGGACGTGGAGCCTCGCTCTTCGGTTCCGGTTAACGTCCCTATCACGCTGAAGGTTTCGGGATCGACCACGCAGGTTACAGTGGAGGCGGAGGGCGGTGACCTCATCGAAAATGATCCCACCTTCCACACCGACGTAGATAGGAACTTATTCGACAAGCTGCCGTTGGAGAGCCAATCTTCATCGGTAAGCTCGCTCGTCACCCTTGCTACGCCAGGCATATCAGCTGACTCGAACGGACTTTTCCATGGGTTGGGTGATCACGCAGAAAATTCGTTTTCGGTTGACGGCCAACCGATTACGGATCAGCAAAGCAAGGTGTTCTCTAATCAAATTCCACTCGATTCAATCCAGTCGATGGAAGTTATCTCCGGAGCGCCGCCCGCTGAATACGGGGATAAGACGAGCATCGTCATCAATGTAACCACACGATCGGGGCAGGGACAAACGACGCCACATGGCAGTGTCACAAGTTCCTACGGATCGTTTGGGACTTCCAATGCGACGCTTGATCTCGGCTATGGCGGCCAGAACTGGGGGAATTTCATCTCGGTAAGCGGATTGAACAGCGGACGATTCCTCGATCCGCCGGAATTTGCCGTTATGCACGACAAGGGCAACGAAGAGAATCTGTTCGACCGTGTGGATTATCAGCTTACGACCACTGATTCGATTCACTTGAACTTCGGCTATACCCGCTCCTGGTTTCAGACGCCGAATACGTTCGACACCCAGGATGCGACGGCCTGGAATTGCGTCGTGGTTTGCAACGGAGGCCTCGATCCCAACGGAAAGGTCGTCGGACCAGCGGATCAGCGCTCGCAAATCAAGACCTTCAATATCGCGCCATCGTGGACCCGTTTGTTAAATTCCAGCTCGGTATTCACTTTGGGCGCCTTTGTTCGGCGCGACCAATACAACTACTACCCCAGCGGCAATCCTTTCGCCGATCTGGGCCCGACGAACCTGCAAAGGGAAACGGTGGGGCAAAATCGGAAGCTGACCAACGCTGGGTTGCGGTCTGACATTTCGTACGTCAAAGGGATTCACAACCTGAAAGTGGGAGCGGTCTATCAGCAGACGTTCCTCGATGAGCAGGATGCCCTTGGCATTGTCGATCCCACGTTGCTTCCGGTCACCTTCGGCTGTCCGAACGGAAATCCTCCTCCCGATCCGTGCGCCGTGCTGCCGCCTTACGATCTGACAACTGGAGGTGGCTTGTACACGTTCAACGGCCACACCGACGTGAAAGAACTTGCTTTATATGTGCGCGATAACGTCACTAAGGGGAATTGGTCGTTGAATCTGGGCTTGCGCGGCGACTTCTATAACGGTCTGACGACGCACAAGGAAGCGGAACCGCGTGTCGGTGTCGCCTACAAAATTAAGCAGACGAACACAGTTCTTCGCGTATCGTATGCGCGAGTGCTGGAGACTCCGTTCAATGAAAACTTAGTGCTCTCGAGCATCGGATGCGGCAACGAAGTTTTGAATCCGCTGCTTGGCTGTACCGTGTCAGGGATAACGCCGTTTGCTCCGGGGTGGCGCAATGAATTCCACGCCGGAATCCAGCAAGCTTTCGGACGCTATCTTGTGTTCTCGGGCGAATACATCTGGAAGTACACCCACAACGCATATGACTTCAGTATTCTGGGGAACACTCCGATCACGTTTCCTATCGAGTGGGACCGCTCGAAAATTCCGGGATACGCCGGTCGCGTGAGCGTGCCGAACTACCGCGGATTCTCGGCGCTGGCAGTCTTCTCTAGTGTGGCGGCGCGCTTCTTCACACCTCAGATTGGGGGCGCGGGAGCAGTGCCTGCCGTGGCAGTAAGTTCAAGCACTTCAACTCCATTCCGGATCGATCACGACGAGAAATTCAACATGACGGCGCACACTCAGTACCAGCCATGGACGCTAGGACCCTGGTTCGGGTTCAACTGGCGCTATGACAGCGGCCTGGTAGCGGGTCAGACTCCTTGCTTCGGCGGCAACTGCGCTCAGACCACCACAACAAACGGGTTGCCGGGCGGGCCGCCAGCGGTTGCGCTGACGGACTCGTTTGGGATTCCACTAACTGCCGATCAGGAATTCGAATCTGGACTGTTTTGCGGCTCCCAGCGAGCCACTCCCACAGTTGCGTTGCCGAACCCCTGCCCGCTGGCGCTTTATGGGTCTACTCTATTGAATGTGCCCAAGCCAAACACGGAAAACGACGATAAAAACCCTCCTCGCATTGCGGCTCGAAGTCTTTTCGATATCGCCATAGGGCATGACAACGTGTTTCATGGCGATAAATACAAAGTCAGCCTGCAACTGACTGCCATCAACGTAACGAACAAATACGCCCTGTATAACTTCCTGTCCACCTTCAGCGGGACGCACTATGTGACGCCACGCTCGCTGACTGCGGAAATCGGCTTCCACTTCTGATGGAACTTTGTTTTCGGAGCGAAGCGGCCGTGTTTCGGCCGCTTTTTCTTTCTTAAGTTCTGAATCCGGCGGGGCCATTTGTAAATCAATGTAAAACCACCCTTGTGAACCGGGCGGAGTGCATCTGACTGGTAGAATCGAAGTATCTCTAAGAGTGCGGTGAGATTGTTTGCGGGGAGAAATGCTTGCCTATAAAGTCCGGGGTTCGTCCGTTTGTTGTTCTTCTAGTTAATTTACTTCTTTCTTTTTCTTTACAGTCCGCGGCGCAGCAGACTTCGCCCTCGACTCCTGGGAATTCGGTCCCTCAACCGGCTCCTCAAAATGAAACTCCGGGCAAACCGCCGGCGGCAGACATAGATAAAGAGAAAAATGATAAAGATCAGAGCGGCAACGCGACTGCTTCGGGGACGTCAAAAGACCGCTTGTTCTATGCCCTTCCCAACTTTTTGACCCTGGAAGGCGCCGGCCAAGTGCCGCCTCTTACCACCGGAGAGAAGTTCAAAGTCGTTTTTCGGGGTTCGTTCGACTACATTCAGATTCCCTGGTACGGGTTTCTGTCAGGAATCAGCCAAGCCGAAAATAGCGAACCGGGTTACGGTCAAGGCGCAGAGGGCTATGCCAAACGCTTCGGCGCGGCCTTTGCTGACGGGACTGTCGAGAATTTCATGGTGGGCGCGGTTTTTCCCTCGATTCTGCACCAGGATCCGCGGTACTTTCAGTTGGGCAAAGGCAGCTTCACGCATCGGACTTATTACGCCATCGGTCGCAGCTTTGTGACGAGAACCGATTCCGGGCACGAGCAATTTAACTACTCGGAGATTGTGGGCGGAATGCTGTCGGCCGCTATCTCCACCAACACCTATCATCCGCGAGCCTTCATCACTAGACGCTACGATCCAACGACGAACATGGTGGTGTACGTTCACAATGATTCCGATCGAACTCTACCCAATACCGCCAAAGTGTGGGGTACGCAACTGGGCTACGATACTTTGACTTTGGTAGTCAAAGAATTCTGGCCCGACGTTCATCGGCACTTGTCTAAAAAGCACAGCCAGGGCGAAGCTTCGCCGGCGAGCAATCCTCATCCTTAGCCTGGGATCGCAGAGAGTACATAGTGGTCAGGCTTACAGGATTCGTTCGTGGGTGTAGCCGCCGGCGGCTAAGGCGGCGATCAACTCCGCGATGTGGTCAGGCCCGCGAGTCTCCATAGTGATGTCGATCGCGGTATCGCCGAGATTCACATTGCGGTAGGCACGGTCGTAGGAAGTCTCGACGATGTTGGCGCGGTGTTGGGCGAGAATTCCGGTGACGCTGTGCAGGGCTCCTGGATAATCGGGAAGGTGAACGCGCAGACGAACCAGACGGCCGTCTTTCACCAAGCCGCGCTCGATGATGCGCGCGAGCAAGGTCACGTCGATATTTCCGCCACTGACGATAACGGCGATTTTCTTACCCGATTTCTTCGCGTTGGGCGAGCCCGGATTCGCTAAGCTTCCGTTTGACGCTTCCGTGCACGATTCTTGAAGCGCCGGAATTTTGCGATTAATCAAAGCCGCCAGCGCCGCCGCACCGGCGCCCTCCGCCAGAATTTTTTCGCGCTCCAGCAACAGAAGAACAGCGTTTGCGATCTCCTCTTCTTCCACCATAACCACGTCGTCGACATATTTTTGAATCAGGGGCAGCGTTCGCTCGCCCGTGCGTCGTACCGCGATTCCGTCGGCAATCGTGACTGCCGACGGAACGGTGACCGGTTTGCCCGTTATGAGCGCGGCACGCAACGAAAGCAAGCGTGCGGGTTGTACCCCGAAGATCTGAATGCGCGGATTAGTTTCCTTCAGCGCGCAGGCGATGCCACTGATCAAACCTCCGCCGCCGATGGGCACAATCACAGCCTCAAGATCGGGATGCTGCTCAAGCAACTCGAGTCCCAGAGTTCCCTGCCCGGCGATCACCGCGTCGTCGTCGAAAGCGTGGACAAACGTGAGGTGATCCTGGTCGGCGAGACGTAACGCTTCGCCGAACGCTTCATCGTAATTCGCTCCATGAAGCACAACTTCGGCGCCATAGCCGCGCGTTGCCGACACCTTAATTAACGGAGTAGGCAGCGGCATCACGATTCTTGCGCGGATGCCGAGATTAGCCGCGTGATAGGCGACGGCCTGCGCGTGATTTCCTGCCGACGCCGCAATTACTCCCTGCGAACGCTCCTCCGGAGTGAGACTTAGTAGCTTGTTCAACGCTCCACGTTCTTTGTAGGCGCCGGTTCTCTGCCGGTTCTCCAGCTTGAGGTAGACAGAGTTGCCGGTCAGCTCGGAGAACGTTTCAGAACGTGTGCAGGAAGAAACATGGATCGAAGGTCGAATTCGTGTTAACGCGGATTGGATGTCGGAAAGTGTGACCATTCGAGCGGTGACGGGGTCTGAATTCACCCATCGTACAGAAAAGGAAAACTCCAACTTTTCAGAATACAAGAAATCGAGAGAAAGCCCCAAAAATCGCCCTTTGTGTGTGCAGAAAAATCCATGTGACAGATCGAAATTGACGATTGTACATGAGAAGAAATTCAGGTTAGACAGTTAGTGTGGGAGAGAGTCGCCCAATCTTTGCGAACGACCATGACGCCTGTGGCGTAGGCTTCATTACGCAACTGGGCGGACCCGCGTCGCACGAAGTCGTAGAGCGCGGCCTGGTAGCCCTTGCGCGCCTGGCTCATCGCGGCGGTGTGGACGCAGATGGCCGCAGCGGAGACGGCGCAGGTTTGCTGGTCGGGCTTCCCAAGACTTTCTTCCGTAAGATGGCCCGCGCTGACGGCATTGAGTTGCCCGAAAGATTCGGCGTGGGCATGGTGTTTCTTCAGTGTGGCCACGAGGAGCAAGCAGTTGCGGCGATTCGCTCCGCGGTCACGAAGTACGATCTTTCCTTCCTGGGATGGCGTGTGGTCCCGACCGATAAGTCGATCCTGGGACCACGCTCGAACGATTCCCTGCCCGTTGTACGGCAATGCTACATAGGAATTCGCGAAGAGTCTTCCCGCACTAAGTCATCCGAGCTTTCATGTTCTAGCTTTGAGTTACAGCTATTCCGCTTGCGGCAGGAGCTTGAGGCAGCTTCCAACGCCGTCTATTACTGCTCTCTGTCGGCGAGAACTATTGTTTACAAAGGGCTGCTAACTCCAGAACAGTTACCTCACTTCTATCCCGACCTGAAAAATCCTAACTTCGAAAGTGCGCTCGTACTCTTCCATCAGCGCTATTCCACCAACACCCAACCGAGTTGGTCGTTGGCGCAGCCCTTCCGTTTTGTGGCGCACAACGGCGAGATCAACACCATCAGCAGCAATCGACGATGGTTCCATGCTCGCTCGGAAGGTATCCGTCGCAAGCTGAACCTCTCTGACAAAGCGCAACTGCTACAGCTGGGGATGAGCGACTCCGCGAGTATTGATAACGCTCTGGAAGCGCACGTACGCTGCGGAGTGAGCACGCCCGAGTCGATGTTGCGGCTGGTCCCTCCGGCATGGGAGCACGATGAACACATCGATCCTGCGCTGCGCGAGTTTCTTGCCAGCGGCGCTCCTGAGCAAGAGCCTTGGGACGGACCGGCAGCATTGATCTTCACCGATGGCGAAGTCGTCGGAGCTAAGCTCGACCGCAACGGCCTGCGTCCTCTGCGTTACACACTCACTGCGGATGGGTTGCTGATCGTTGGATCGGAAGTGGGCATCACCGATCTTAGTGACAAACAAGTTGTGGAACGCCAGCGGCTTGGTCCCGGCGAGATGTTGATTGCCGACCTCGCGAGCGGAACATTTTTCCGGCCGAACGAAGTTGGTGGGCTGGTGCGCCCGGAAGAGCGCCAGCCCGCGGCTTCGGCAAGGCTGATCCCTGCAGAGCACAAGGCGGCGCACAGCGATCTCGACTCCACTCGTTTAATGTCAGCGTTGGGCTGGACCGAGGATCAGTACCGCATGCTGTTTCAACCGCTCGTGGATAGCGGCCAGGAACCGCTGTGGAGCATGGGAGACGACGCCCCTCCGGCATTTCTGTCGAGTCTACCGCGTCCGCTGTGGGATTTCTGCAAGCAGCGTTTTGCGCAGGTAACCAACCCGCCGATTGATCCCTTACGCGAAAGCCATGTAATGTCGCTGGACGTGTATCTGGGTAAGAGTGCGAGGCTCAGCTCTCCCCTGATTGGCGCAGGACAAATGAAGTCGATCGCCGAGGCGCTGTCGCCGGTTCACGTGATCGACTTTACCTTTGAGGCGGCGGGCGGCGTTGAAGCCGGACGTGCTGCTTTGGCTGCGATCCGAAAGGAAGTTCGCGAGGCAGTTTCTAACTCCGGCGCAATTGTTCTTACTGATCGGAGTTCCGGCGGCGATAGTGGCGCAAACGAAAAATGCGCCGCTCTCCCTGCACTGATCGCGGTCTCAACGGTTTGGCAAGCGATGCTCGAATCCGGTGCGTGGAGTATTCCGCTGATTGTGGAAACTGGACAAGTCAGCGATACCCATCACCTCGCTTTGCTGGTGGCAGCCGGTGCGAGTGCGGTTCATCCCTATCTCGCGATGAGCCTCGCCTTACGCGCCGATGGGGACGACCACCCTAAACATCATCCCAATGGGCCCGCTCGCTACCGCGCCGCTCTCGAAAAAGGTTTGCGCAAAGTGCTGGCCCGCATGGGCATCTCGACCATTAGCAGTTACCGCAACAGCCAGCTATTTGAAACCGTCGGCCTTGATCGCGCAGTCTGTCAGGAATTCTTTGCGGACGCCGGGCACACGCTCAATGGTAAGAGCCTCGACGATCTGTTGCAGGATTGCATCTCCCGCCACACCGCTGGCTTTGGTTCTTCCGCCGTGGAGTTCCACGACGCTGGTTTGTATCGCTTCCGGCGCAACGGAGAGCAGCACGCAAATTCGCCGGAACTGGTGCGGCGAATGCATCGTTACATCAAGTCGCCCACCGAAGAAAATCGTTCTGCTTTGACTGTGCTTTCCGGCGAGAGGAAAACCGTTGCGGTGCGGGATTTGCTTGAAATTCGCACTGGACAACCGGCATTTCCTTCGCTCTCTCTAGACGACGTGGAAAGCGAAGCCTCGCTGCTCAGCCGCTTCAGCACGCAGGCAATGTCACTGGGCGCGATTTCGCCTGAGGCTCATCAGACTCTCGCGATCGCCATGAACCGGCTCGGCGGACGCAGCAATACCGGCGAAGGCGGTGAGGATCCCATCATTTATTACGAGCGGCCGGAGGCGAACAACCGGGTGAAGCAAGTCGCTTCGGCGCGCTTTGGCGTGACTGCGGAATATCTCGTGCACGCCGACGAAATCGAAATCAAGATGGCGCAAGGCTCGAAACCCGGTGAGGGCGGGCAGTTGCCCTCCACGAAGGTTACAGGGTATATCGCGCGGTTACGTCACGCCATCCCCGGAACTTCGCTCATTTCGCCGCCGCCGCATCATGACATCTACAGCATCGAAGACCTGGCGCAATTGATCTACGATCTGCGGGCGGTGAATCCGAACGCGCGCATCGGCGTCAAGCTCGTCTCCAGCTCCGGTGTGGGCGTAATTGCGACGGGCGTGGCCAAAGCCGGCGCGGACGTGATTACAATTGCGGGCCACGACGGTGGCACCGGAGCATCCCCGCTTACGTCGATCAAAAATACTGGATTGCCCTGGGAAATTGGCTTGCGTGACGCGCATACTTCGCTGGTACGCGTTGGGATGCGGGCGCGGGTTCGATTGCGAGTGGATGGCGGCCTTAAGTTTGCCCGCGATGTCGTGATTGCGGCACTGCTGGGCGCAGAGGAGTTCGGCTTTGGCACCTCCGCGTTGCTCGCGATCGGTTGTGTCATGGCCCGCCAATGCCACCTCAATACGTGTCCTGTCGGCATTGCGACGCAGGATGAAAAACTGCGTGCCCGCTTCACCGGCAATCCAGAGATGGTCGAAACCTTCTTCCGTGCCCTCGCCACCGAAGTTCGCGATTTGCTCGGCAAGATGGGCGCGAAGTCGATCGACGAAATTCAGGGAGCGGTCGACCGCCTGCAACCTCGCACACCCGCTGCGGAAGCCAGCGTGGCCGGGCTTTTGCAACCGATTCTCAATCCCCCGGACCAATTCTTCTGCCCGCACGAGGATAGTAGCGCGCTTCACATTGAGCTGAATCGCGTAGTCGCCGACCTCGAATCTCTCTCCCTGCGCTCGTACAATTTTGCGATTACGAATGAGGACCGCACAGTGGGAGCGCACCTGAGTGGCGAAATTCTTCGGCGCATCGGACCTTCGTTTGGAGCTTCAAATCTCGAGATGAGCGGCGTCGACTGCGAATTCGAGGGCGTCGCCGGACAAAGCTTTGGCGCATTTCTGATTTCCGGCGCGAACTTCCGCCTTATCGGCGAAGCCAACGATTATGTTGGCAAGGGCCTGTGCGGCGGCAGCATCGCCATCACCGCAAAGGCCGAGGCGTCCGAGCGTGGCGACGTTTTGGTGGGAAACACGGTGCTCTACGGCGCAACCTCCGGCGAACTTTTTGTAGCTGGCCGCGCGGGCGAGCGCTTTGCCGTCCGCAACAGCGGCGCTCTGGCGGTGGTTGAGGGCGTCGGTCGCCATGGATGCGAATACATGACTGCGGGCATCGTTCTGATTCTCGGGCCCGCGGGCGTCAATCTCGGTGCGGGAATGACCGGTGGCCTGGCTTATCTCTGGTGCGACTACATCGACGCCAGCGGCGATGCCAAAACGAGCCGCTATCAGTTGAACCGGGATTCCGTGCAGTATTCCACGCTGGCGGCGCAGGAAGAGGAATGGCTGCGGCGCATCCTACATCGCCATTTGAAACTCACCGGCAGCCCTAGAGCCATCGACTTGTTGGCGAGTTCCAGCCTGCCACTGCTTCGGATCGAGCCTTTGCAGCCTCCGTGCTCGATCGAAGAGAGCTGGGCTTCAGTTCTTTCCCGTCTGGCGGCTCAGGAAGCCAGAGGTTACGGCCGCGACAAAGTCGTTTCCTCCGAAAGACCTGTGGTGCACTGATCTTTGGTGCACTGATCTTTGGCGCACTGATCATTCTGCCGGGAGTCTCCTTTTCCACCCGAAAGAGCTCTTCGGTCCGCTCTGCTGGACTTTCAAACGTTCTTGCCATTTGACCCATTCGACATTACTCATCTATAAATCTCTGCACTTCGGAACTACCTTGATTTCCGTTTCATGAGCAAATACGGTTCTAGAAATACGAAGTTCGATATAATTTTCTACTACTCTATAGCTCCTAAAAACTATGGATTTCGATCAGCTCGTCACATTTCTGGAAGTTGCCCGGCAGGGTAGCTTTTCCCGGGCGGGAGAAAAAGTTTTTCGCTCGCAATCGGCGGTTAGCGCACAGATTCGCCAACTGGAGCAGGAGTATGGCGATCGTCTGCTCGACCGCTCCGGAAAAACGGTCAAGCTCACTCCCGCCGGTCAAGTCTTCCACGAATATGCAGTGAAGATGAAAAAGCTGCGCGACGAATCTCTGGTTGCAGTAGCCGACCATGGGCATACACCGCGGGGAACTCTGCTGGTCGGGGCCAACGAGGCGACGTGTCTTTACGTTCTGCCGGAAGTTTTTGGCGAGTACTGCCGGCGTTTTCCCGATGTGCAAATTAGCATCTATCGCAACTTCACCTACAAGATTGTCGAGAAGCTCGAGAACGGCTCGCTGGACATCGGCGTCCTCAGCCTGCCAGTGCAATCGCCAAGCCTGAAGGTTCAGGCGATTTATCGCGACCGGTTAATGCTGATGGTGAGCCCGAAGAATCCTTTAGCGAAGATGAAGGCGGCCCATGTGAGCGAAGTCGTGAAATACCCTCTATTGCTGCCAAAGACGGGCCACACCCGAAGGCTGCTCGACAAACTGTTCCGCGAATACAACACCGAGCTGAAGGTAAGAATGGAATTGCCCAGCATCGGAATGATCAAGAGTTTTGTCGCCGCCGATCTGGGTATCTCGCTGATCAGCGGATCTTTTGCCCGCGACGAAGTGGCAGCGGGCCGCGTAAAGCTCGTTGAACTGGAAGGCGCAGAATTATGGCGCGAACTCGGAGTCGCTTATCGCCGCGACCGCACGCTCTCAGTCGCCACCAAAACTTTCCTTGGAGTGGTGCGGCAGCTTTCCGAATACCTGAAGAAGGACGGGTCGCATTCTTAGACTCGGCTGAGCTGGCCTGAGCCCGAAACCTTAAATTTTCTCAACGTCTCGATACCACAGTTCGGGCGCAAAACTTTTGCCTACGCGTCCGCAACTGGTGTACTGGCCAGCGGCTGAATAATGTGCAATCCACACTCCGTCTTCGAAGATCCTGCCCAGCGCCCCGCCCTGGGATCTTCTCCGGGGAGCACGGCGCGGGTGCAGTGTGTGCAGCCAATGCTTGGGTAGCTCCGCTCGTGCAACACGTTGAAAGGAACGTCGTGTTGGCGTATGTATTGCCACACCTGTTCCGAACTCCAGTCCGCAATGGGATTGATCTTTACCAACCCAAATTTTTCGTCCCATTCGATCTTTCCCGCGCTCGCGCGAGTGACGGTTTGATCGCGCCGTATGCTTGTAATCCAGGCCCGCAGTTCACTGAGCTTGCGCTGCAGTGGTTCAACCTTGCGAAGATTGCAGCACTGATCTGGAGCATACTTCCACAATTCCCCGCCGTGAGTTTCTTCTTGTTTCTCTGGCGAGAGTAGAGGAAAGACTCTCTCGATTGTTACCCCGTATCTCTGCTCCACTTGGTCCATGAGGTTGTAGGTCTCAGGAAACAGAAATTCAGTATCTAGAGTGAAGAGCCGAAATTTCCGGCGCAGCCTCGACGCGATGTCGATAAGAACCATCCCCTCGGCGCCGAACGCGGAGGAAATCGCCACCGCATCCCCGAAGGTCTCGAATGCCCACGTAAGGACCTGTCCGGGCTTCCAGCCTTCGGCCGCAATCTGCAGTTCTTTCACCTGCTCTTTCATGCCAACGGCTCCTCATCTGAACTTGAGAGTGCAGCTGGCAAAAGACCGCTACCCGTCAACACTCCCCACTGCTGCTTCGTCTCCGAAAGGCGCAGCGTTTCTGCAGAGAAATCGCCATCAGCAAATCGAACGACGTCGCCAATCACCAACAGCGTCGGGGCCGGAAGCCTTGGCGCGCGCGGAAGATCCAAAATAGTCGTGCGGTAAGTTTGCTGCGCCGGGGTTGTGGCACGAGAAATAATCGCGCAAGGAGTTTCTTTCGCGAATCCGGCGTCAATAAGATTGCTGGCAATCTCCCGGTAGCTGTGCCCGGGCATGTAGACCACCAGCGTCGATTTCGCCGCTGCGAACTCTTTCCAGTCAGGACTCTGATCGGCGCGATGGCCGGCCGTCAGGACGAGAGTGGAAGACGTATCGCGATGCGTCAGAGGAATTCCAGCCGCTGCCGCCGCTCCCAGCGCTGAAGTGATGCCCGGAACAATCTCGTATTCGATATCGGCTCGCCGCAGAGCCTCCATTTCTTCTCCGGCGCGCCCGAAGATCAACGGGTCTCCGCTTTTCAGCCGCACCACTTGCAGTCCGGAAGCAGCCAGCGTCACCATCAGAAAATTGATCTCTTCCTGCCGCATGGTCTTCGTGCCGCAGCGCTTGCCCACGTTGCGCACTTGAGCGCCCGGCGAAATCAGTTTCACAATCTCAGGCGCAACCAGGTCATCGTGCAGCACCGCGTCGGCGGTTCGAAGCAACCGCAGCGCTTTCACCGTCAGCAAGTCGGGATCACCCGGACCTGCGCCCACCAGATACGCTTTGCCGTTCAAACGGTTACCCTCCATTCGGTTTCCGCAAACTCGCGGTTCGCGGGTTCTGCCTTCGCTAGTTCTTTCTTCGCAGATTCCTTCTTCGCCCGATCAGCCCCCAACGCCGCCTGCACCGCCTCGCGGCTGGCCAGCGAAAGCAACAGCTCGCGCTTTTTTTGCGGATGAAGATCGCTTGCCAGCACCAGCTTTCGGGTCTCGCCCAGCTGCGCAACCCACTGCGCGTATCCCGGTCCAAACTGCCGCTCCAGTTGTTGTCTGAGTTTTTGCGACAGCGCGGGACTCTGTCCGTTGGTGGAGATGGCGATTTGTAAATCACCCCGGCGCACTACGGCTGGATAGTAAAAGTCGCAGTACGCCGGGTCGTCGACCACGTTGCAAAGCACTCCGCGGCGCTGTGCCTCGTTGTAAATCGAAGCGTTGAGTTGGCGCGACGCGGTGGCCACCACCGCCAAAAATATTCCATCGAGATCCGCAGCGGTAAAGGCGCGAAGTTCGAGCTTGATCTTGCCTTCCCGCGCCCACTTCCGCACCATGTCGCTCGCTCCAAAAGCAACCACGTGGACAAGCGCTTCGGCATCGAGCAGGCTGGCGATTTTTGGTTCGCCAACTTTGCCCGCGCCTACCACCAGGCAGCGTTTGTTTTCCAGCTTCATGAACATTGGGAACAGAGCGCTCATGGTTAACCTTCCACCCCGCTGGGCACGCGGCCCTCAGGCAAGTCGCGCGGGACCGCCTCTACCAACTCTCCCGCCAGAAAATTGCGCAGTTCGGTATCGCTATGCCGGGAGAAAAAATGCCGCAGATTCTCGCCCGCCGTGTTCTCTGTAAGGTAGGCGCGCAGCAAACGCTCGATCGCTTCGGGAACCTCGGTGGCCGGGCAGCGATAACCCACCGGCCTCGCGATGCCTTGATTCAAGCCGAGCGCGCCTCCGAGACAGAAGTAATATGCGTCTACCATGTGGCCATCGACTTTGATTTTCTTGCCTTCGATTCCAATGTCGGCTATCCAGTGCTGTCCGCAACTGTTGGGGCAACCGGTGACGTGCAGCTTCAGGTGCTGATCGAAACCGGGCAGGCGCTCCTCCAGTTCTTCGACCAGCCAGCGGGAAAAGCTCTTCGTCTCGGTGATCGCCAGCTTGCAAAACTCCGTCCCACTGCATGCGACCGCGCCGCGCCAGAACGGCGAACCACCGACCCGCAACCCAATCGCGTCCAACTCTTTTGCCAGATCGTCCGCCTGAATTTGCGGCACGTTCACGATCAGCAGGTTCTGCATGTTCGTTGTACGCAACTCGCCACTCGCAAATCGATCAGCCAGATCGGCGGCGGACTCCATTTGTTCAGGCGTAATCCGGCCACGAAGAACCGCGGACCCGACATAGCAATAACCGCGCTGCTTTTGCGGATGGATACCGATGTGGTCGCGGTAGACATCTGCGGGCGGCCGTTCCGGCTCGGCGGCGTCCAACTGAAATCCGATGCGCCGCTCCAATTCGATTTGAAAATCCTGCGCCGTCCAACCGTGCCGGATGAAGAGGAACTTCAAGCGCGCCCGCTCCCGGTGTTCGCGCAGTTGATCGGAATCGCGGAACAACTCGGCGATTCCTTTGACCACCGGCAGAACCTGATCCCAGCGCACGAATGCGTTCAGCGGCGCGCCCAAATACGGCTCGGTGGAAAGTCCACCACCGACGCGCAGACCGAAACCGATTTCAGATTTTCCTCGAACTGTCCGCTCGACCGCAGTCAATCCGATATCGTTAATCTCCGGATAAGGGCACCACACGCGGCATCCCGTGATTGAAATCTTGAACTTGCGTGGCAGGTTATAGAACTCGGCGTTACCCGCCAGCATGCGATCCACTTCGAGCGCCAGCGGCGAAGCATCACAAATCTCATCGGCGTCCACGCCGGCTACCGGGCAGCCAGTAATATTTCGCGTTACATCACCGCAAGCTCCCATGGTGTTGAGGCCGACGCGCCAGAGCTGCTCAAGCACTTCCGGAAGATCCTGAATCGTGACCCAATGGAGCTGAATGTTTTGCCGGACAGTAAGATCGGCAGTGCCGCGGGCGTAACGGCGAGTGATATCGGCGATGGCGCGCAATTGATCTGAGTGCAACAATCCGTTGGGAATGCGAATCCGCAACATGAAAAAGGGCAGCGCCCGTCCCTGGCCATCTTTGCCTCCGACAACTCCCACGCCGTCGCCCTGGGTATAAACGCCCCACCAGCGAAAATACGTTCCAATCCACTCTGGCGGAATGGCGTCAAAGCCTTCCGGGGCAAAACGTCGAATCTCCGCAAGCCCCTCCCAAGGATTCATGGCTCGCTTCAGGCGCTCGACTTTTTGCGCTTTCGTCTCTCTAACGGCTTCGCTCATCGATGAACCCGCACAAGACCTTTAAATTTGCCCCAAAAAGAAAAACCCACCGCCAGAAGCTTTCTGGCGGTGGGTATAAGTGCTGTCTTATTAAACTTTTACGTCAGCAACTTCCCTGCGCCAGAGCACACGCATGCACAACAACAACATGCACACACGCACATCTGACGGGAATTGCTGAAACTAGTCATACCAAATGGCATCTTAAGCCGAGCAGCTAGCAGCGTCAATTAAATACAACTATTCTTTTAATCAATAATTTCGATGCTATAAATCACTTTCTTGAGTGCGGCGATCCGCGACTACTCCGAATGGATACATCCGATTGTGCGGCCCTCGTGGGTTCACACGGCGGCGCGTGTACACCTCTGACACCTAGGGCATGACATCGGCCAAACGGGCATCGTTCAACGGATCAGAATTGAAGAAACGCCAAACCGGATTGCGCCAGACATTCCTGATATTGATATGTCAGAATTTCAAGGATTAAGTTTGAGCTGGTCTCAACACCCTGCATGTGCTGTTCTTCTATCATCAATTGATTCGCCAAGACGCTGCAATTGTTGAACAGCTGGTATTGCGGACCACACGTGAAACTGTTCCACCCAACGGGGCAAGCGTTGGCCGTAAGCACACATGCACCCGCACTGCGCGTCTCGCCGAGAGGGCAGACGGGGCATGGTTCTTTCACGCATCGCGCGGTCCGATTGAACTGCGCATACTCAACAGGCTTCCTGAAAGGATGCCAGAACGAGCGGCCAATTCTCTTTTCCTGATTGGCGTTTTCTTTGCTGGGTGACAAAGTAGCCGGTTTCGCCGAACTCTGCGTCGCATTCGTACCAGAGCTATGCGGAGCATAGTTGCTGGAACTGTGACTGCTCGCCGAGCTTGACGACGAAGCCGATCCGCCAGAATAGCTGTACGAGCCCCCCGAAATGGATGGTCCGCTGAAACTCGCTGAGCTGATTGTGCCGGATGTGTGTTGCGCGAAGAGAGTTGTTGAAACTGACAGCAAGGTTACCAGGATAGAACCGGAGAGTCGCATACAAAACCTCCAAATCGACTCGGCCCGGGCGGCCGCAGTCTCTATCTACATCGACTCACTTACGCGGTCTACTTACACTAGGATATTAAACCCAAACCGTGCTCATTGATGCGTTATTTTGGGTAAAAATAAGTAAATATTAGCGCTTCTAGCCGGTTCGAACTCCAAATTCCCTAGCAGCCACAGCGCACGATGGCTGGAGGAAGGAATTATGGAGCGGGAGACCGGGATCGAACCGGCGACATCCAGCTTGGGAAGCTGGCGTTCTACCGCTGAACTACTCCCGCTCACTCGGTTCGTAAGCGCATATTATCACGCTAAGGGACCAGCTTAAAAACCGTCCCCTTGTTGTCTGCGCCACCCTCGGTGGCTGCGCCGTAAAGGTTCCCGGCAGCATCGCTTACAAGGCTCGAAAACAGGTCCGCGCCATCGGTGCTGTCAAAGCTATGCAGCACAACCTCTTTGCCGACATTGTTCACGGCGAATACGACCCCTGCGCCGTCCGCGCCGCCGAATTCGGTCGTGCCGTAAAGATGGCCCTTCGCGTCGCGAATCAAACCAGCGGAAGGAAAGGATCCATCTGGTCCGCTGAAAGTATAAAGAACGGTTTCTGCGCCTGATGGGTCGAGCACGAACACCAAACCAATCCCGTTTCCTCCATAAGCAGTCGTGCTATACACATTGCCTGCCGAGTCTACGATGACGCCGCCATACGGATACGCCCCTTTGGGCCCGCCTGACAGGCTGAGTAGAACAGTTTCATTCCCTTCATCGTCGAGTTTGAAAACCGCCCCGTCGTTGAAGGTGCCTCCGAGTTCGGTCGCTCCGTAGAAGTTGCCGTGCACGTCTGCCACCAAACCCTGCACCGGATATTGTCCGTCGCTAGGGTTTCCTGCAAAGCTATGGACCACGCTTTCGTCGCCGTTTGTCGTCAGCTTGAAAATCGTTCCGAAGCCGGATGCGCCGCCCTCTTGGGTCGTTCCGAAAAGATCACCGTCAAGACTGAAGACCAACCCCGCGCTGGGATACCTTCCATCACTCGCGGCTTTGCCAAAGCTGTGCAAGAGACTCTCTTGGCCATTCTCCGCAACCTTGAAAACCGTTCCGTAACCGTAAAGGCCGCCACGAGTCGTTGTCCCGTAAAGAACCCCTGCGGCATCGCGAACCAAGCCCGCGATGGGAAATTGTCCGTCTGAAAATCCTCCCTTGAAACTGTGCAGCACCGTCTCAGTGCCGCTTGCAGATACTTTGAAAACCGTGCCTTCGCCGTATGCACCGCCCTCTGACGTAGTGCCGTAGACACTACCTTTCGAATCAAGCACCAGCCCAGCCAGAGGGTATGCGCCAGTCGTTCCAGTAAACGAGTAGAGGAGTGTGAATGTGCCGGCGGGCTTTGCTTGCGCCTCCGCTACCGGCACGAGCGCAACTGCAAACACCAGTAGAACGAAGGCGGTCCGCACTTGAATTTTAGAAATCGATGTCGAACCAAGCCAAATGCTTACCATTCATCTCCTCCTTAATTCAGAGCACGCTTCATAGCGACGTGCGAAACTTCCGCGCGCGAATGCGATTCCACGAATCACGCCGTTAATGTATTCTCACCGACACTGGCTGGGATGCAATACCGTTTGCGACCACCACAATATTGGCTTCGCCAGCTTCCGCACTGAGCGGCACGTCGAAGTAAGTAAACACTTCTCGATTGCCCGTTGCTACCGCCATGGTGCTGTGGTTATGAGTCTTGGCATAGAAAACATTTCCGCTCGCGCGATTTGTGATGCGCACCAACGGGTAGTTAGTCGCCATCTGCGCGTCATCACCGTACATCGCACCCTGCGAAAGTCCGTTGAACTGTTTGCCAAAGATGACGTAGGTCTGGCCGATATACAGATCGGTCGGAACCGAATTAATGCTCGGCGCCCACGATGGATTCGACTGACCGTTCGACGAATAGACCTCAACATCGGAAGATCCGTCGGTAAAGAGAATCTGACCGGTTGGAAGCACAAGCATACTCCCACCTTCGGTCGATTCGTGAGCCGCATGCGGCGGCGCAGGAACCTTGATGAACTTCACACCATCGAACTCGTAAAACTTGCTGGGAGGGTTGGCGACGCCGGGGTTCGTATCGCAAAGCACGTTGCCATCCGGTAACAGTGCAGCGGGGGCATCGGCCATATCGTTTCCGCCCGGAATGTCCGGCCCAGGCACCCAATATCCCGGGGCCAACGGATTCGACGTTGGATGATAAATCGATGTGTGCCCCGCGCCACTGGAATTCGCGCCCGTGGCAAAGACGGTTCCATCGGGCAGCAATACTGCCGGCCCAATTTCTGCCGAAGATGGATCTGACAGCAGTACGACTGTGCTTCCCGCGCTCACCCAGCGGCCTATGCCCGGAATATATTTTTCGGCGTGGGTTGGATCCGCTGAGTTTTCGGTGTCGACCGTGAGCACCGTTCCATCGGGCAGCAAAGTCCACCCTTCCTCATCATAGGAATCCTGCTTGTTCGTCCCGGTGGGAGTCCAGGTGAGAGTGTCGGCATCCAACAACGCCGCAAGAAAAGGAAACGAGCAGCAGTTGGCGACCATAAACGTTCCGTCTCTGAGAACGACGCTCTCCGCATCGCCCATGATGTTCCACCCGCCCGGAGGGGCAACTGCTGTCCAAACATTGATCTTCGGGTCGTAGATGGCGCCCAGGTTCGTCCAGTCGTTTTGAAAAAAATTGTATTCGCCACCTTCGACAATGACTCTGCCATCGGGCAAAACTGCCGACGCAAAAGCATAAGGAGCATATCCCGATGGCAACGAAGCCAGCTCAGTCCACGTGCCATTTACGTAGCTACCGGTCTGGTCCGGCGTCAGCCGCCACCAATCCTGCGCGCCAACATCCTGCACCATGACGGTTCCATCGGTGAGCAGAAGTGGAATACTCGCGCCGAAGCTAGGCTGATTATGGAGCGCCTGCCACGATTGAGCCGCCGCCCCAACAGAAAAAGCTAGGCAAACAGCCAGGCAGACGAAGAATAAAAGAGTTTTCGATCGCTTCATGTTCAACTCCACTTATGGCCGCAGGCCAAGACGAAGACAAAGACCAAGCGCAGCGTCTGAAACAGTCTGCCCAGGCGGAGCGGAATCTCGCGGCTCAGCTCGGGGCGCGGGCCTTGGGCACGTATTCTGTATTGTCCCGTAATGTCTGTCAAGTTCGATTCTGCGGAAAAGCCCTCCCAACGCGGCTTCCGGCGTTCGTTCGATGGCCTGCTACACTGCCTTTGGAGAAACAAACGTGACATCTTCGTCCAGAAAACATGCAGGCCCCGGCCCGGCGAGCGATCAGCCGCCGGTTCCCGAGCCTTCATTCTCGGAGCGCGCGCGTACTTTGGTGTACCTCGGCCGCATTGGCAGCCTTTCCACTCTTTCACGCAAGCAGCCGGGCTTCCCTTTCGGCTCGGTAATGCCTTACGGACTGGATGAGCGCGGCCGGCCCATTTTCCTGATCAGCACGATGGCCATGCACACGCAGAACCTGCAGGCCGATCCACGCGCCAGCTTGCTGGTAAATCAGAGTTCAACTCAGGGTGAAGCAGGCGGCGATCCGCTTGGCGCGTCGCGGGTCACCTTGATCGGCAACGTTCTCACCATTCCTGAGCTGGAGGTGGCCAGCGCGCGCCGGCTCTACGTGGATCGCTATGCCAACAGTAAATACTGGGTGAACTTTGAGGACTTTTCTTTTTACCGGATGGATGTCGTGGATGTTTACTTCGTAGGCGGCTTCGGAGTGATGGGCTGGGTTGCCGCTCCAGAATACGGCCAGGCAATGCCCGATCCGCTGGCCGATGCCGCAGCCGGGATTATCGAGCACATGAACACCGATCACCGCGATGCGCTCGTCCTCATTGCCCGTGTGTTTGCCGGGATCGATTCGCAGGAGGCAGCGATGACCTCCGTCGATCGCCTCGGTTTTCACGTGCGCTTGAAGACTCAGGAAGGCATAAAGGGCGCGCGCATCGCTTTTCTGCGCGAGGTAACCAATCCCTTGGAGACTAGAAAAGTCTTGGTCGAGATGGTGGAGAAGGCGAGATCAAGGTCTAATCGTTGAATCGGCCAATCGAAACCGAGATTGTTTTTCCGTCCGAATAAAATGCCAACAAAAATGCCCGTGATCCAAGATCACGGGCATTCGTTGTAACCAGCGTGTCTCTTAGACAGCCTGGACGTTCTCCGCTTGCCAGCCCTTCGGGCCCTTGGTCACGTCGAACTGCACGGTTTGGCCTTCTTGCAGGCTGCGGAAGCCGCCTGCTTGAATAGCGGAAAAATGCACGAAAACGTCCTCGCCATTTTGACGGCTGATGAAGCCATAGCCTTTGGCGTCGTTAAACCACTTCACTGTTCCTTGTTCTGCCATTGATAGTCCTATTCTTTTCTTGTTTCTTGAATTGTGCTGAGAAGATTCGCTGCGAGTGAGGGGGTGACGCTGGTTGGCGATACCGACCTTCAGTTGCGTGTGAGTCAAACTTAGCTGAAACCATTATACACGGAAAACCGGGAAATCACGCAAAATCTTGCGTTTTCTCACACTTCCCAGAATCTCGGGCCGATTCGGCGCGCTGAACAAAGCATGCCCAGGACGCTCTTATTCCGAGTAGCCGTCGTTCCTATTGTTCCCGTCATCCTCATCCTCGTCATCGTCATCATCTTTGTCCTTCTCGTCATCTTCCTCATCATCATCCTCGTCGTCTGACTGTTGTCGAAGACCGGCATCTCGAGCCAATCGGTAGTCGGCGGGATCACAATAAAGGTCAGGATAAGGACCAGAGGTGGTGCGCATTGTATTCATAATTTCAGATGGTACACCCGCACCTACACGCGTATTAGCCGTCATGCTTGGCCCGATCTAAATTCAATTTCCGGCTCCGCCGTGCTGCAGATTAAGACTTTATGAATTAGTATGTTTCGTTGCAATTTGTCGACCTTCGATCCACTTATTCGATTCGCTGACATCGATTAGAGGACATGGCAAATCATGGCCCGAAAACTACGTGACGCAAAACCTGCTGGCGGCCGCCGTTCGTTTCTCAAAACAACTTTGATCGGCGGTGCCGCCGCAACCTTGGCCCCACTTTATCCGGCGCTGGCAGCCGCACATGAGGTCGCACCCGCTGAAGTTGCGCCTTCCAGCGGGAGTGTGCCCGCCGCGCCCCCTGCCGAGGTCCAGCCTTTCGAACTCGATGAGATTACGATCGCTGACCTGCAAGATGGAATGAGATCCGGCAAGTACACCACTCGCTCGCTGGTGGAAATGTATTCTGCACGAATCGACGAGATCGACAAACACGGCCCTTCCGTTAACAGCATCCTCGAATTGAACCCCGACGCACTCTCGATTGCAACCTCGCTCGACGAGGAGCGAAAAGCGAAAGGCCCTCGCGGTCCGCTACACGGTGTGCCCGTCCTTATTAAAGACAATATCGACACCGCAGATCGCATGATGACCACTGCTGGCTCGCTCGCACTCGTCGGGTCGAAGCCAAAAAAAGATTCTTTCGTCGCTCAGCAATTGCGTAGCGCCGGAGCTGTAATTCTTGGCAAAACAAATCTCAGCGAGTGGGCCAACATTCGGTCGAGCCATTCGACCAGCGGATGGAGCGGGCGCGGAGGACTCACCAAAAACCCCTACGCCCTGGACCGCAACCCCTGCGGCTCAAGTTCCGGCACGGGAGCCGGCATATCAGCAAATCTCGGCACGGTCGGCATCGGCACGGAAACGGATGGGTCGATCGTCTGTCCTTCTTCATCGAATGGCCTTGCCGGCATCAAGCCGACCGTTGGCCTGGTTAGCCGCAGCGGAATTATTCCGATCTCTCACTCGCAGGATAGCGCTGGCCCCATGTGCCGGACCATTCGCGATGCCGCCATTTTGCTGAGTGCACTTACCGGCGTTGACCCGCTGGATCCGGCCACAGCTGGCAGTCAAGGCAAATCTTTCACCGACTACACGCGGTTCTGCGACCCAAACGGACTAAAAGGCGCTCGCATCGGCGTCGCCAGAAAGTACTTCGGATTCAGCGAGGCCGTCGACGCACTGATGGAGCTGGCTCTTGACGCCATGAAGAAGCAAGGCGCGACATTGGTCGATCCCGCCGATATCGACACCCTGGGTAAGTTCGATGAAACCGAGCTATTAGTCTTTATGTATGAACTGAAAACTGACCTTAACGCCTATCTTTCTAATCTAGGCCCGAGTGCTCCCGTCCATACCTTGAAGGACATAATCGAGTTTAATGACCGCAATCGAGAGAAAGAAATGCCGTACTTTGGTCAGGACTTATTTCTGAAATCGGAATCGAAGGGCCCGCTCACTGAAAAGGCGTATCTCGATGCAATCGATAAGAACCATCGACTAGCTCGAACCGAAGGTATCGATGCCACCATGGATAAGTTTCGCCTCGACGCGATTGTCGCGCCCACCGGCGGTCCCGCGTGGCTTACTGACTTGGTGAACGGCGATCACGTAGCGGGCGGAAGCTCAAATGCCGCGGCCGTTGCGGGTTATCCCAACATCAACGTGACCGCGGGTTTTATTTCTGGCTTGCCGGTCGGGATTTCTTTCTTTGGCCGCGCTTGGAGCGAACCCACGCTCATCCGCCTGGCTTATGCATTTGAGCAAACCACAAAAGCCCGGCTTTCACCACGTTTTCTATCTACTATCGGCGCCTAATAACTGGCTGGGGTGACCTATTCCCGGTTCTAATGGTCCCGAATCAGTCCTAACTTATTTTCCGTAGAAACTGATTAAGTAACTCATCTTAGGCCTTCTCGTGTTACCTTACCTGCAAGGAGGTATTTGATTAATGATGAACAAAGTTGTTGATTCTTTGCGGAAGGAATATACCCGTCTTGAAAGAGAGATGGGTCAGGTAGGGAAGGCGCTCGACGCACTCGGCCACAACGGCGCGAACAAGCTCAAGAAGACTGGCCGTACCTTGAGTAAGGACGCTCGCAGGCGAATCGCAGAAGCGCAAAAACTACGTTGGGCAAAAGTCAGAAAAGCAGCTGCCAAGCTAGTAAAGGCGTAAGTGCATTTTGTTTTTTCGCAAGTACCATAGCCGGCCTCGTTCGGGTTCCTCTAGAACTACGGGCGAGGCTGATGCTTTTTAGTGGCTGATTTCTGGTGACTGTTTTCTAGTGACTAGCTAAAGAACGACCTGCCGGCTTTACCGCGTACTGCAACGAAACAATTCCCGAATCGTAGACCGTGTGGCGAATCAGCTCCAACTTGGCCTCGTTGGCTGGCGCAGGCAGCAGCGGAATCCCCGCTCCCAACAACACGGGAACGACGGAAACCTCAACCGTATCAACCAATCCCGCCTCCAGCAGACTGCGAAAAAGCGTTCCTCCGCCCATCAGCCAGATATCTTTGCCCGGCTCCCTGCGCAGCGTCGTCACGATCTCTTCCGAGCGATCCGTAAGAATAGTCACTTCAGGATAGTCACGCTGGCGCAGCGTCCGCGAGAAAACAAAGGTGTGCAGTCCGGGCATGGCACGGTTGCCTGCTCGCGCCATCGCCTCGAAGCTGTGGCGCCCCAGAAAAACTGTGTCGAACTCTTTGAACATCTTGGCAAAATCGATTTCCGGATCGAGAATAACCCACTCCGCTTCGCCCTTCGGACCCGCGATATATCCATCGAGGCTGGCCGCCACCGCATAACGAATTCGCCGCACTTATCTCTCCTCTTACGTAATATTTTGAACCAACGACAGGTGTGGTGACTGGGTCCAATCCGCTTCTAAGCCCAGCGGAACCATTTCAGCGCAAGTACGAAGGAAATTGCACCCCACAGAAACATCACTAACAAGCGCGGCCACTGATGAATAAGCGGCGTACCTTCCAGAATGCTCGCCCGCAGTGAATCGTTCAAAGCCGTCAACGGCAGCGCCTTGATCAGCGGCCGAATCACTGCAGGAAAGCGCTCATACGAAAAGAACACACCGGAAAAAATCCACATGGGCATCATCACTAAGTTCATCAGCCCGCTGACGCTCTCTATCTTCTGTGCCCGGCTCGCCGTCACTAATCCCACTCCGCCAAAGCACAAAGCTCCCATAGCTCCCAGAAACAAGATCGCAAACAACGATCCCAATACTCGCATGTGGAATACGATGACTCCCAGCGTGAGCAGCAATCCGATCTCGATAATCATCAGCACCAACCGGCTCGACATCAGCGCCAGCAGGAAATCGCTCCTCCGCATCGGCGTCCCTACAAAACGCTTGAGCAGTTTGCGCTGCCGCATGTCCACCAGCGCAAACCCGATTCCCCACATGCCAGAGTTCATCAGGTTCATGCCCAGCAGCCCGGGGATCAGAAAATCGATGTAGCGCGACCCCGGCTCGGAAGACGTCACCGGCGTGGTTGCAACCACATCTTTGCGTCCTGCTGCAGCTTGCAATGCATCGTTAACCTGAGCCCGGGCCAGCACGCTCTCTGGTCGCGCCGGATCGTAAAGATATCGCAGTCCACCAGCGCCGTCGGGTTCAATCATGAGATCGAATTTTCCCAGCCGGAACCCTTTTCGCGCCGCGTCCGCATCAAGTTCTTCGGCCTTGATGGAATCATGCTGTGGAGAACGCCGCAACAGCGCCTGGGCCTCCTGCGCTCCCGCTCCTGCAACAATCGCAACCGACGAAGCATCCGCTGGTTTGTTCCGAAAAGCGATCCCCAACCCGGCGGCCAGCAACAACGGAAAAACGAACACCCAGAAGACAACTTCCGGCTCGCGCTTCAACTCCAACATGCGCGCACCAAGAAGATGAAGGTACCCTGCCCACCTCCCATTTCTCCGAGGCGGGCGACTCTGCGGAATCTTTCCTTCCACCAAGCGCGTTTGTTCTGCGACACTCATAAGTCGACCATCCTGGCGAAACTATTCTCGGATTTATTCTTCCCGCAAATGCCGACCCGTGAGCCGCACGAACACATCTTCCAAACTAGCTTGCCGCGTGGTCAAGTGTTGCAACTTGCTGCCCTGCTTCCCCACCGCCTCCAGCAGCGCTGGAATCGTCAGGTGCGGCTCCTTCACATTCAATGCCACCATTCCGTCGTTTTCACGCACAGACTCTACGCTCGGCAGCACCCGCCAAGCTTCAAGCGCCACGCCATCGGAGTTTCCATTTCGTCCACTCACCGCAAACTCCACCACATGATGCCCACCCAGTCGCTCGATCAACTCCGCCGGAGATCCCTCAGCAATGACTTGCCCCTGATCGACGATTGCCAGCCGGTCGCACAGCCGCTCGGCCTCATCCATGTAATGCGTGGTTAGCAGAACAGTCCCGCCACCTCGCTGAAATTCTCGAACAATATCCCATAACTGCCGCCTGCTCTGCGGATCGAGGCCCGTGGTCGGCTCATCGAGGAAAAGAATTTTCGGATTGCACACCAGCGCCGTAGCGACCGCCAGCCGCTGCCTCTGCCCACCGGAAAGCTTCCCCACCCACGAGTCCGCCTTTTCCGTTAGCTGCAACTCTGCAAGCACGTCCTCGGACGAACGCGGCTCTCGATAGAAGCTGGCAAACAGTTCGATGGTTTCACGCACCGTGAGTTTTTCGGAGAGCCGCGTCTCCTGCAGCGAAATGCCCAGCCACTCCCGCATCTCGCGCGCGTTCTCGCGCCAAGTGTGGCCGAGAATCGACACCTCGCCCGAAGTCGGCTCCAGCAAGCCTTCGAGAATCTCGATGGTCGTTGTCTTCCCTGCCCCATTCGGACCGAGCAGCCCAAAGCACTCGCCAGTCTGAATCTCAAGATTTAGTCCACGCACGGCCTCAACTTTGCCGTCATAGGTTTTGCGCAGATCGCGACATTGGATGGCTACAGCCACGCAGGCATTCTAACGTACCGGCTCCTCGAATCCGCGAACGGAATCCGAGGGATGATCTACCCTAGCTAGGCCGATATACCCGACTCCCCCGCCCATTGCAAAGAACTGTAAAGGTGATGGCCTTTTCCCTCACTCTGAGCCAAGCTAAACTTTCTTGCCACGCGGCAGGTTACACTTCTGTAGGAGATCCGCTTCGATGTTGTGCAAAGTCAGCCGCGTTCAATCTATAACTCACGCCGTCCTGGCGGCCGCTTTCCTGGTGTCTCCGTGCGCGCTCCTTGCCCAGCGCGGTGGCGGAGGCGGCCACGTTGGCGGCGGCACGACCGGCGGAGAGGGATTAAGCGGGGTTGGCAAACCAACCGGCGTCGACCAGAAAGACAGTCTAAGAGATTTTCACGAAGCCCTGGCCGTCCAAGCCACTAACGAACAGGTCGCCGCTTTCGTCTCCATGCTGAAGAGCACTTCTGCGGCCGGTGCAGAATTGCAGGCCTTTCAGCAAGAACTCACCAAGCCGAGCCCGGCGCCAGAAATTTCCAATCACGGCGCCGCAGTGGCGCAGGCCATCGAAAACGCACGCTCGCTGAACAAACTGTTTCTCGCCGGATTTTCCGAGCGCCAGAAAACCGGTCTCAAAGAAACCGTAAAAAAACTGACCAAGGCGGAGTCCGACCTCGCGCAACAAACCCAGGCGCTCGATCAAGAGCTCCGGGATGCGAAGGCGTCTGCGCCACAGCTCCCAATCTCCGCGCAGGCCCTCGATCATGACCTCACCGCCTTTCAAAATCAGCAACTCGATCTCGGAAAAGAAATGAGTATCGGGGCCGCCAACAACAACCAGAACTTCGTCTTCGACCTTCCCCCGGTAAGGAACTCGATCGCGCTCGGCAATCAGGCTGTCACGATCTCAACCTCCGGCGCGGTTTCGAAAGCCGTAGTAGATGCCGGCCAGAGCAGCTTTAAGCTTGAGCTCACCGCCGACCTCTCGGACCTGCGCCAGAACTTTACCTTGGCCTTGCGCGCACTGCTCGACCGATCGAACCGCTGTGGAGAGCGCATTGCCGTGCAAACCGCCACTTTAGACGCGCAGCCCCCAGCCAGCGCGGCGATCATTCGCCTGCACTATGAGCGCTGGGTCTGTTTTGGTGGGTCTGCAAATGAAATCGTGGAAGGCAACGGCACAATCCAAATCAAGCTAACAGCGGCGGTAGCAGAAGATGGCACGTTGCGGATCGACTCCGCTCTTGGCCGCATTGAAGCGGAGGGACTGGTCGGCGAACAGTTGCGCTCGGGCTCTCTGGGCGACACAGTGCGCGAGCAAGTTGCGCAGACGCTGCTCACTACCGTGCAGGGCGCCAGCGACTTCAAACTCACGCTGCCTCCATCCGCCCAAGGCAACGCCACCCTTCATCACGCACAATTTCAAGGCACTAGCTCGGGAAAATTGTGGGCAGTTCTGGACGGGGAAATTCGCGTCTCCAACGACAAAGTAGCGTCGTTGACCAGCGAACTGCAAGCGCTCTCATCCTCTCAAGCCCTCCCCGAGCTAGTTCCCCGCTAGCCGCCAGAACAATGCGGGAATCGCAAGAATCATGTGGGGACAGCCGCCAAGCCTGCCCTGAGTGCATCATGGGCCTTTGGCCCACCAAAGCAACATGAAACTCCGCGGTATCGTATCCCATTGAAAATAATGGATGCGCAAGCAGAGTTTCGACAGAGCGGAGCCGAAGGGGCTGTCCGTCGGAGCCCAGCTCGACGCTTTCTGCTTGCCGCTTACCCACCGAAGCGGACGAACATACCCCTCACGCCACACCCATAACCATCTCTGCTAATCTTGTGGCTTCCCAATTAACGACCTAGCATCTTGCGAAAACTTCTCCTCATCATTGTTCTGATACCGCTCCTGGCCGCGCTCGCATGGTGGCACTTCCGCGAGCGTCCGCTGCCGGATTACGGCCCCGCCTATCGCGAATATGCCTACGTCACCAACGGCAAAAGCAACACTGTCAGCGTCATCGATCTGCGAACCTTCGAACCTGCGAAGACGATTGCCGTCGGCCTTGAACCAACTGGTGTTGCGGCGAACCTCAAGAAAAATGAAATTTACGTGGTCAACTCCGGCTCCAACAACGTTAGCGTTATCGACGCCGAAAAGAACGCCGTCGTCGCCACCATCGGAGTTCACGGCAAGCCTTACTTCATCGACGTATCCGAAGATGGCAGGCGCGCCTACGTCGCGAACTCCGGATCGGGCAACGTTTCGGTCATCGATCTCGAGAAGCGCGTGCTGCTCGGCAACGTTCGCGTCGGCTCCGCCCCAGGACTGGCAAGGGTTTCTCCCGACGGAACGACCGTAGTCGTCTCCAACCGCGGCGACAACACGGTTTCCATCATCGAAGCGAAACTGTTGCGCGTTCGCACCACCCTGCCGGTGTGCCAGCAACCGGAAGACATCGCCATTCTGCCGGACTCGAGCAAGGCTTTCGTTGCATGTTCCGGCTCGTCGCAGGTCGCATCCATTGCGCTCGCAAAAGCCGCGCCCGGCGGCGATCCCACCAGCGACCGGGTGCTCGCCCTGCTCGACGTTGGCCGCACTCCGGTCAGTCTCGCACTCAAGCCCGACGGTGGCGAACTCATCGTGTGCGATTTCGATTCCGACAGCATTTCGATTGTCGAAACCGGTAACGATGAAGTCGGCAACACCGCCCTGATCGGCCAACATCCCACCCGCGCGCTCGTTACGAGCGATAACTCCAGGCTATACACCAGTAACTTCGGCTCTGACAGCGTCGCGGTTTACGATATCGATCTCGGCCGGCGCATCGCTACCATGTCCGTCGGTAGCCGCCCGGATGGCCTCGCGCTGTCGCAGGATCAAAAATATCTTCTGGTCCTGGACACCCAAGCCGGCGATGTCACCGTAATCCAGCGCCGCACTCCCCGCAAACTCGAACCCACGGAGTATTCCCTCTTAACGATGATTCCTGTAGGCCTTCAACCCAACGGAATCGCAGTCAAGGCTTTCATAATCAGCAAACCGGCGAGCGTCACAAATAAATAGGAACAAAAGGAAACGAAAAAATCGGGAAGGGCACGACTTGAGAGGACGCGGAAGAACTCTGTATCCGTCAGGTTGGGGAAAGGCGCGAGTTCCAGAGGCTGCGGAAAACTCTGGTTTTGGGTGGAGCAGCGCTTCAAGCGCTGCGTTAAGGGCTTGGATCTGAAAAACGGCTTTAGCCGCTGCGGGGCCACGGCAACGCTTCCCACTTCAGGGCTCGTTACCAATACATCGTGCGTAGAATCGGGGAACTTCCCTATATCTGTGCGACTGCCTTCCCGCAGAACTTGTCCAGCGCGGCCTTCAACTCGGCCGCAATCGCCGGCGCCTCGCGCGATTCAATGTCACGCCGCGGCATCATGTAGACCAGTTGCCCATCGCGCAAAATCGCAATCGACGGCGACGAAGGCGGCTGCCCCGTAAAATAACCGCGCGCCCGTTCAGTGGCTTGCACATCTTGCCCCGCGAACACGGTAAACGACTTGTCGGGATGCGCGGCATTCTGCAGCGCCATTCGCACCGCCGGACGCATCCGCCCCGCGGCGCATCCGCAAATCGAATTCACGATTACCATGGCAGTGCCCGGCTGAGCCTTCAAAGCACTGTCAACTTCCTCGGCCGTGCGCAATTCTTCAATGCCCAAGCGGGTCAACTCTTCGCGCATGGGAATGACCATAATTTCTGGATACATTTGTCTTACTCCTTATTTCCTGGGATCAGGTCAGGAAAACATCGCGTACGTTTATTCTACACTCAGCGCTTGTGACTATCTAAGTTCCCAGTCAGTAGTCGTGTAGTTCGGTCTTTTCCATTGCGGTGTCAGGTGCAGTTCGGACGTTTACACCGCAGTATCATGTACAGCTCAGGCTTCCACATAGCGTTGTCATCCTGAGTACAACCGTTTTTCAGGCGTAGCGAAGGATCTCCCGCTCCACCGACCTGGCGCGTAAGCCAAAATCCGCGCGCACTCGAAAATAAACTCGCGCTAATACATCCACAATCAATTCCCATTCTCGTCGAGCCCTCAAATTCGATTTCTGAATTCTGCTTCCACGCTTCGCCCGGGTGTACAATCGGCTTAGAAAGCACTGGTTTGCTCCACTTCGTTGGCAAGCTCGAGGTGCTCATGAACGTCCACGTCAGTTACCGGCTTCATAAAACTCCTGCTGTAGAAAAAGAACTCCAACATCAAATCGAAAAACTGCGCAAAAGGCTGCAAGTTTTTCGCCCCGAACTCGTCCACCTGAAAGGCGCGGTGGAAGAGATTTCTGCGCGGGAAGGCACGAGCGTTTCCCTTAACCTGCGCTTGCCTTCAGGGCAGATGGCCGCGCAAGCCAAAGCCCCGTCCGCCGCGGCCGCGGTAAAGACCGCCTTTGAAGACCTGTTGCACCAGCTCGGCAAACATAAAGACCTTCTCCGCTCCTCTCATAAATGGACGCGTCGTCAGAAGGAAGAGCCGGCTCGCCGCAATTCTTCCGTCCCCTTCGAGCAGACCCTCGCCGTGGTTTTTCCACCCCTTGTTTCTGGCGAAGATATCCGCTCCTACGTCAACGTAAACCTCGCGCGCCTGGAACGCTTTGTCGAACGCGAAATCTATTTCCGCGAGACCTCCGATCTCGTCGCGCCAGATTCCATCAGCAAAGAAGAAGTCATCGACGAGACCATCGCCGCCGCTCTCGGCAACGGTCACGAGAAGCCTGAGCGCCTCGCTCTCGAACCCTGGCTTTACCGCCTCGCCCTCAACGCGCTCGATCAGCTCGCCCGTCCCGACGAGAGCAACGGCGGCACCGTTCATCTTGAAGATTCTGCCCGCAAGCAAAACGTGAAGGCCAGCGACGAACCCGAACTGCAATTCCATCAGCCGGACGAAACCATCACCGAAGAAACCATCATCGCCGACGATCGCATCTCAACTCCCGAAGAGATCGTTGGCTCCGATGAAATGATGCGTCTCATCGCTTCCGCTCTTCGCGACGTTCGCCCCGCCCATCGCGAGGCCTTTATCCTCCACGCCCTGGAAGGGTTCGGCATCGGTGAAATCTCCGCCATCACCGGCGCCGCGCCCGAACGCGTAGCGGCGTCTATTTCCGCCGCCCGCGATTACCTTCGCCACTCGCCCGCACTCGCCCAGCAATTCAAGGGGCGGTTCGCTTCCACCGGCACTGCGTAAATCAATTCATATCGAATAAGGACTGGGATCCGAATGATCACACGCGAACAAATCCGTGAACTGGCTCAATTCGAAGATCAACATTCTTGCGCTCTTAGTTTCTACTTTCAGCCCACGCCGCCTCGCAACAAAGCCCATAAAGAGGAAGCGATCCTCGTTAAGGACTTGGCCCGGGAAGCCTTGCGCTCCCTGGAATCCAAGAGTTCGGAAAGTAAGAACAACGGCAAGTGTGAATCGGCGCGCGCCGATCTCGACCGCATCGTGCGCCTGTCGCAGGATTTGCGCGGCAATGGCTCGCATGCCAAAGCCGTCTTCGCCTGCTCGGCGCAGAATTTCTGGCGCGAATTCGATTTGCCGGCTCAACTCTCCGCAACCCAGCTTTTCGTCGATCGTCACTTTCATCTCAAGCCTCTCGCCCGTTTGCTGGGAGCTTTTCCCAGCCTCGGCATCGTGCTCGTCGACCGTCATCGCGCCCGGCTTTTCGATTTGCGCCTCGGCGAACTGACCGAACGCGAGGGATTTTTTCAGCCGCTCTCCCGCCGCGGCCGCGGCGATGGCTTCGCAGGATATGACGGAGGCCATGCTGAACGCCGTGTCGCCGACGAGGCCCGCCAGCATTTCAAGCACGTCGCCGAGTTCCTTAAAGATGCTTTGGACAAAGGCATGTTTGATAACTGGATTCTGGGCTGCCAGGATGCGCATTGGCTGCAATTCGAGGCTCAATTGCATCCCTACGTCTCGCAGCGGCTGCTCGGCCGTTTTTCTGCCGCCGACGTGGCCCACATCGGCCGCGAAGAAATCCGCTCCGAAGCGGAACACCTCTTCACCGACTCTCAAAACAAACGCTGCGGAGAAGCAGTCCGCGAAACCATCGACCAGGCTCGCGGCAACGGGCGCGGCGTCACCGGATTGCGGCGCGTACTCCACGCCCTCGAGTTGGGAGAGGTGCAAACCCTGCTCCTTGGTGAAAATTATTCCTCCCAAGCCGTCGAATGCGCCGGATGCGGCCATCTCGACGCCCACCTGGTGCACTACTGTCCGGCTTGCGGACGCGCAACTCGCACCGTGGTCGATGTTGCCGAAGCGATTCTGCCTTGGGTGATCCGCCGCGACATCGAACTCTTCTACGTCAAAGACGATGCCGAGTTCGACAAAGTCGGCAACATCGCCGCCCTCCTGCGCTTTCGCTCCGAGGCCGACACAGCGATGCGCCCCGTTGCCAGGTCCACCGACTATCCGCCCGCTCCTCGCGCAGGAAGAGTTGGCCGCTACCGCGGCATCGCCACCGGAGCCTGACTCGGATGAGTCTGTCTCCTCAGCAAGTCTTGTCATCCAGAGCGAAGTGAGTGCTTGGCGAAGCCAAGCACTCACGCAGTCGAAGGATCCCTACACGACTGACTTGAGCTTGCCGAAGGGCCGCGCAAGCTTACCTCTTTAATTCCATTGCAGGGATCGCTTCTAGACCCAGAAAACCACTAGCGCTACAAAGGCACTGCTCCATGAAAATGCATCACTCTAGAAAATCACTAAGACCGACCTGCGGGTGCCCCACTTCTCGCTTCTTTTGCGAGAAGTGAGTCTTTCCATGTAACGTAACTACCCTCACCGACATTGAGGACCGATAGCTAGCAACTAAAAACTCTCTCCGCATGATATGCTCCCGTTTTCAGAAAAACCGGAGCCCCAATGCCATTCTCGCGCCGTGATTTTGTCAAGACTTCCCTGCTGGGCGCAGTCGCCGCCGGAGTAGGAACCCCAGCCCACGCCGATTCAACCGAGGCTGCGCCAGAAGCCACGCAAGAACACGATTCCGCGCCTCACAAGCGCCCCATCATCGTCTGCGCCAACAACGGCTACACGTACCTTGAAGATGCATTCGCCTTCTTGAAAGCCGGCCGCGACACCCTCGACGCCGCCCTGCGCGTCGTCAAAGGCCCAGAAGACGATCCTAAAGACGATAGCGTCGGCCTCGGCGGCCTGCCCAACGAAGAAGGCGTAGTCGAACTCGACGCCTGCTGCATGCACGGACCCACGCGGCGCGCCGGTTCCGTCGGCGGCGTGCGCAACATCAAGAACGTTTCGCTGGTCTCAAAGGCCGTAATGGAGCACACCGGCCACGTCATGCTGGTCGGCGAAGGCGCCGAGCGCTTCGCCGTTGCCATGGGCTTCCCGCGCGAGAACCTGCTCACCGAGAACTCCCGCAAGATCTGGCTGCTCTGGAAGGAATTTCACTCCACCGGCGACTGGTGGGGTCCCGGTCTCGCCGACCCGCACTGGCAGCCGCCAGATCCGGATAAGGATCGCGATCCTGAAAGAAAGGAAGACAAGCCGCACTCTCAACTCTGGCAGCAACGCATCCAGAATCTGCAAGCCCGCGCCGCCGATCTCGGCATCGCACCCGAGGATCAACTTGCCGCCGTTCGCAAAGTCATCTTCCCACCCACCGGCACCATTCACTGCTCGGCCTTGAGTGACAAAGGAGAAATCTCGGGCTGCACCACCACCAGCGGTCTCGCCTTCAAACTTCCCGGCCGCTGTGGCGATTCGCCCATCATCGGCGCCGGCTGCTACACCGACCAGGACGTAGGCTCCGCCGGCGCAACCGGCAGCGGAGAAGAAAACATAAAAGTTGCCGGCGCTCACACCATCGTCGAAAATATGCGCCACGGCATGTCCCCGCAGGAAGCCGGCCTCGACGCCCTCAAGCGCATCGCTCGCAACTACAACGGCGACATGAACAAGCTCCGCTTCGTCGACATGATCTATTACGTCCTGCGCAAAGATGGCGCCTACGCCGGGGTGTCGCTATGGGAGGGGTACTCGCCGCGCAAGATTCACAAGATCGCGATTCATGACGGCAACCACCGCGCCGAAGTCACGGCCAGTTTGTTCAAGGGTTACTCGCAGGACTTCCCCCCGTTCCCCCACATTCCAGAGGAGCTGAAAAAAGATTCGGAGTATTTGAAATAACAAGTCGAACTCGTCAGTGAACGAGGTCCACGCCGGCCTTGGCCGCTGCAGTCCGCAAGGCCCTGTCGAGCGTCGCAAGCGCCAACCCATGGCGAAGTGCCGTTTCGAGATATACCGCATCGTAGGCGGTAAGTGAGAATGCGCGAGCCGTACCAAGAATAGTGCGGATTGAGAAGTTGTCTGTCGCAACTTCTATACTCTTAGCGAGGATCACGTCGAGATAGCGCAGTGCTTCAACGACCTCTGAAGACGTTAGCAATCTCCGCCGTTCCGCCACAGCGAATCCGTTCGCCATTTCCAAGGGCCAGAGCACGGGAACAATGGCCTGAACTCCGCTCAGCAAGAGCCTGGCCACATGGTCGGCGTGCGCGGGAGTGGGACGATCAAGGGACCAAGAGAGAGCGACAGAAGCGTCGAGGACAATCGACTTCACCTGCGACCTTCTTCGATCAGGTCCTTGATAGTCATTCCTTTAGGCAGCGGTTTGGCACGTTTACGAATGCGTTCCAGGCCTGCGAACGCCTCTTTTAGGCTGGTATCGCTCTGCGCCGGCTTCAGGATCGCCGCAAGTTTTCCGCGTCGCGTGATTCCAATCTGCTCCCCTTCACTGGCGCGTTCCACTAATTCAGACAGTTTTTGCTTAGCTTCGAACAATCCAACGGTCTTCATTGTTACCTAGATGATCATTGTAGATGGTTATGAAAAGTGAAGCAAGCAGCAATCTATTCGGAAACAGATTATGTGGGGACAGACGCCCTCGGCTGTCCGGTCGAGCAACGCTCGACTGCTTTCTCTCGCCACGATCTCGAAACTTAAGATCTTTGCTAACCCAAGCACTCTACGCAAACCTCACCTTCACATCCGGCCCTTTCTCCAAATGAATGCTCTCAATGAACCGCACCTTCCCCGTCAGCTGCGTCAGAATCACCGACGAAGTCCGCGTCCCTTCTCCAAAGAACCGCACCCCTTTCAACAGCGCCCCATCGGTCACGCCCGTAGCCGCAAATATAAGCTGCTTGCCCGGAGCCAGATCCTCCGCCTCATAAATCCGGTTCTTGTCCTTCACCCCCATGCGCGCGAGCCGCTCCTCCTGATCTGGCGTCACCACCAACCGTCCCAGCATGTATCCATTCAGGCACCGAATTGCCGCCGCCGTGATCACGCCCTCCGGCGCTCCGCCCGAGCCCATCACAGCGTGCACGCCAGTGCCAATCACCGCCGCTGCTATGCCCGCTGAAAGATCTCCATCTCCGATCAGCCGGATCCGCGCTCCCGCCGCGCGAATATCCGCAATCAATTTCTCATGCCTTGGACGGTCGAGCACAATCACCACCAGATCTTCCACATCGCGATCTAATCTCTTCGCAATGTTCTTCAGATTGTCGGCCACCGGAGCATCCAGCTCCACCGCGTTTTTGCATGACGGCCCCACCACAATTTTTTCCATATAGCAGTCCGGAGCATTCAGCAACCCTCCGCGCTCCGACGCCGCCAGCACCGTAATCGATCCCGGCGCACCGGTCGCGCACAAATTCGTCCCTTCCAGCGGATCGACCGCGATATCAACCTCCGGCACTTCGCGCCCATCCGTAAACTCCGCGCCCACCCGCTCCCCGATATAAAGCATCGGCGCTTCGTCGCGCTCCCCTTCTCCAATCACAATCGTCCCGCGCATCGGGATCGATTCCATGCTTCGCCGCATCGCCTCGGTCGCCACCTGATCGGAAAGCTTGCGCTCGCCCTGCCCCATCGTCCGCGCCGAAGCGATCGCCGCAACTTCCACCACGCGCAAAAATCGCGACGCCAGATCACTCTCAATGTTCTCCCCAAAACTGCGGGCCTTCCCCTCCGGTCGAGTCTGCGTAGCCATCAAAGCCTCCAAAGCACATCTAGAAAAAGTTGCGCGCCGGCCTGAGACTATAACGCACTCGCAACCCAAATGGAAAGAAGCGGATGGAAGAAAGGATTCACCCTCGCAGGACGAGAAGCCACAACAATCTGCCACAAACAAGCGCCGCCCTGCCCCTCCGCTAACCATCCCTTAAGGCTACTAACGAAGACTATCCGAACTTGCCTGACTTTCCCGTCCCCTGCATAGCTCTTTAATGTTAAGATTGCGCTCCATATCGTCTCCGCTCCGTACGAACCAAGTTCAGTCGCCATCCTAGGAGAACCCATGAAGCAGCCCCGCTCGAAGACCCCTCGCAATCTTTCAGCCTCCAACCAGCGCCACCTCACCGCCTATGCCACGGCAGCAACCGCCGCGGGAGTTGGTGTCATCGCGCTGGCTACTCCGTCGGAAGCTGAGGTCGTCTACACGCCCGCCAACCTCCAGCTTCGTGCTGTGTATGAGGGAATTCCGGGCTACAAGCTTGATCTCAACGGAGATGGCATCGCGGATTTCGAGCTGATCAACTCCAGCTCTAATTTCGGCCACGGCGGCGGGGAATGGGCCAAGCCTAGGGGACGAAATCAGGTGCTGGGCGCGGGCATTTATGCCTCAGCTCTAGAGTCCGGAGCGACCATCGGTCCGAGCGGTCCATTCAATGGCGCAACCTTGATGAACCTGTGGAATGACAGTTCCGGTTCCTTCACCTATAAGGGCCAATGGAATGGCACTCGCGACCGCTACCTCGGATTCAGATTCCTGATCCAGGGCGAATATCACTTCGGATGGGCGCGCCTCTCGATCTCCGTAGATAAGATGAAGCTCCAAGGGTATGCCTACGAAACCGTCGCCAACCAGCCCATCACCGCAGGCCAGGAAAGCGGCTCAGCCGACGATGCCACAAACATTTTCCCAACGAATTCCGCCATTCCCGTCGCAACCGCAACTCTAGGCCGTCTCGCCCAAGGCGCAGCAGGCCTCGCAGCGTGGCGGCGTGAAGCAGCGGCGTGAAGCAGAGGAGTGAGTTGCTCACTGCGCCGCTCCGTTCTTTGAAAGCGACGCACCTACAATTTCAAACTTTCACCACCTTCTTCGCAATTCTTAAACGCGGGGGAGCAACAAATTGCAGTTCAAACGTCGTCTAGGAGAACTCATGAAGCAGCCCCGCCCGAAGACCCCTCGCAATCTTTCAGTTGCAAACCAGCGCCGCCTCAGCGCGTATGCGACGGCCGCAACCACCGCAGGCGTGGGCGTTCTCGCGCTGGCTATTCCCGCAGACGCCGAGGTTGTTTATACGTCAGTCCACCTCATACTGGCGGCTGAGGCTCAGCCTACTCAAGGATATAAGCTCGACCTTAATGGCGATGGCATTGCCGACTTCGAGTTGGTCAACTCCACTTTTGGCCACGGTGGCAATCAATTGGCAATGCCAGCGGCACATAACCAGGTGATGGGCTCCGGCATTTACGCCTTCGCCTTGGCCTCTGAAGCGGCCATCGGGCCGAATGGTGCGTTTCAGGGCGCAAACTTCATGGCGAATTGGATTGACTCCTCCGGATCCATTACAGTCAAGGGTTTGTGGGCCAATACGCGGAACCGCTACCTCGGATTCAAGTTCCTAATCGACGGCGAATATCACTTCGGATGGGCGCGAATGTCGATTCACGACAACCACATGAAACTGGACGGCTACGCCTACAATACCGTTGCCAACCAGCCGATCAAGGCAGGCCAGGAGAGCAGCTCAGCCGAAGATGCCACGAACATTTCCCCCACGAACTCCGGCAATCTGACGGCGACCGCAAGTCTAGGCCGTCTGGCTCAAGGTGCCGCAGGACTGGTAGCCTGGCGTCGCGAAGACATCGACGCCATTAAGTAGGGTTCTGAAAGGGCGCGATACGTAGGTTTGAAAGGGCGTGCGTAGGGTTTTGAAAGGGCGCGGCTTCCAGCCGCGCCGTCCATTCTTCCGCGCTATTTCTAGGAGCGGGCCAATGACGTGGAAGAGCGGCGCTGAAGCTGTCCAGTTCCATGACATCCTTTACAAAACGTTCCGGGACATCCTTTACACTCCGGGCCGCAAGTGCCGCGGGCGGAGTGGAAAAATGCAGCCTCGGCCCGAGGGCGAGGGATG